>BNJT01000752.1_pt1 | contig 173510 bp, 194 predicted proteins | sample 8540491 | NCBI WGS metagenome assembly BNJT01 (sample SAMD00202455, study PRJDB9452) | human saliva metagenome | host: Homo sapiens
TGTTACGTATTGCTAGACATGAGAAAGTTATGGAATATCGTCAAAACCAAGACCTTTAGGATTGAAAGATAGTGACATTCCAGAAATGCCTGACTTTGGGACAGAACTGGTATGTTTTATGACGCTGCTATATTAAAACTAAAAGGTGTTTCAATAGAAGGTGGTATACAGGTGGAGGACTTAAGTATGTAATCTGGGATGTGAGTTACGTTATGAATTTAAGATAACATATAAAGCTGGATAGACTAAGTAAAAATAATATATGATAATCTTCCAAAAGTAATAAATACTTTTGATCCCTATATTGCTGATGTTTTTGTTTCTCCAAGTTACTCGATTGCTTATAAAAGCTATAAATCAGAAATTTTTAAAATTAAAGGAAAAAGGGTTAAAATGAGGAGAACTTCAAGATATTATTTACTATCTCCAGTGATGTACTTCAATGAAGAGGTTACAGTAAGCTAATAAAATACCTAGGAAGAGCTTTTGATAAAACTTAAGGATATAGCGAGGGAGTCCTGTTACTTGAAAAGGGTATATACATTATTTACGACAAGGCAGATATTACTTATGAAGAATTAGAAATGAATAATATATTTAAGCCATTAATGGGATTAATTTAAAAATATAATTACATATAATTTGAATTTTTAAAAACAACTTTTACCCCAATAAATTTCAAAAATATTTATTTAATTTCTAAATTAATACAGCAAAAATAGTTTCAATTTTTCAAATTCTCCAGTTGTTCCAGTTCACTCTACTCTCTCTATCTAAAGGGAAAATAAACAAATTCTGAATATTTCTCCCTAATTTATTATTATTAATTTTCAAAAACAAATTTCTTGATTAAAAATCACTTTTTAAAATTTCCTTCTTAAATCACTTCTCATAATAATATCATCCATTTCATCCAGTTTTTCAAAAATTTTCTTTTCTTCAGTGCTTGTCGTAATAATTTACTGATTCCTCTCCATGTATTAGTAATTCGTTTGTCTGCTATTAGTTACGCAATGTTGGGTCGTGTGTTGCCATTAATACGATTTTGTCTGATGAAACAAGCAATCAAGGCTCCTGTCAATTCCTGCATTTTCACTTTCGTCAATTAGGACAATTGGAGATGAGCTTAAATAGCTGTGTAATCGGCAATCATTCTAAAGCACGAGATTGTCCACCACTTAGTGCTGTGATTGCAGTAGTTAAGTCAAATTGTTCTCCAGCCAGATTGTTTGCGGCGGTGACGATCCGCCAGTTTCATCAATGTTTTTCAATCCTTTCCGGCTGTGAAGGCGTGCATTCTAGAAATTCCTTTGCCTGATAAATCCACAACGAAATCATCATGTTTTGTGATAATTGTGCGACTAATTTGTTGTTTGCGAATAACGCCATGTCTGGAAGTTCACCGTTTATAAGGATTTGGACGGCTGTGTTGGGTGTCTTTCTGGGCAGATCCATTCGATGTCGGCAAGAAGTCTTTGATTTTTCCAGAGCCTGTAGGCCCAACAATAGGAAATAATTTCTGTTATGAATATCCAACCGCTCAAATCCCTCTTTGTTCCCAGATTTATCTTGCGCATGACAATTGTAAAGCATATCAATCGAATTTTCCTCTCCATTCCCAAAAAGTTTCATCCTGCTCCAATGCTTAGTCAACAAGACTCTCCTCAATCCACACATCCGGTGCAAAGTCCTCGATTTTATCTTCTGCAAAGTTACGATGAACTCGTGGGAAATGTCTTTATCCTATGAAAAGTTTCACAGGCAAGCGGTTTTCAGTAAAAGTTTTCTCTGCAAAGGGATATTTACTGCTGTTCACTATTGAGTCAATTCTATTTATTAAATCGTTATTTTTCATATTTTTCCTTTTTATTATTTTATCTATATTACTATATTCATTTTTCGGACATTACGTCCGGTATTTCCTCGCCGATTCTCTTTTCTCCTAAGCAGGTAAGAGCGAAGTGTGCCGGATGGCATTGGAAATCTAAGTTCCATTCCTGATCGTCTGCTCTATTTCCACTCTTTCGTAAAGAGAGTGTACTGTAATTCGTACGCTCGCATCGTCCGAGTAAGCCCATTGACGTGCATCGTTGCAGCTTTTGGATTTACGGAGTTCACACGTGAGGCAAAACTTCACGTTCAGCTTGGTGAAACAATGTCCCCTTTGTACTAATCATCAATATCAGGCGCTTTTAATAATGGTCCAATGTAGTAAGTACACCCTGATAAATCGTCGATTACATTGTGACTCCTGATGTCCTTGATATATGGCGAACATCTGTTGCAAAGTCCTGCCGGATTCAGTAATTATTACTGAAAGCCCAAGGCCGTTTCCCCATTGCACTGACTTCCTCAATATTTGACACGAAAGAAATGGTCTGGACATAAAGCCCTGAAATTCCTTTTTACTGGAATTCCTCGCCTTTGCATAATTTGTCTCGTCATTCGTGCAAAGGCGGTCGAGATTTACTACTCCTTAACTGACATTCGCGCCTCGTGATTTTAGGTTTCACCTGCTGTGGTAGCTAACGCTTGTTTTCCTGAAGTGATGGTGGGCCTGAAAACACTGTAAATTCATAGTTATCTCTCTCCTATTTTAAATTTTGATTAGCAAAGGCTTGTACATCATTATTAAATTCATCTTCACATTCACGAATAATTTTTCCAATATCATATGGCTATAGATGTAATCCCAGCCAATCCATTTAAAATTTGATGTTCTTCTAAATGGTTATCCACATTTGGATTTGTTGACGGAATTTTCCATTTGCAGAAAAATTGTTCCAATTTCATTTGACATAAATAAGTCCATAAATGATTTGATTTTTATCTGCCTTAGATTTTTGTAATCATAAATACGGCTTAGCAAAGCTCCATCTTTTGGCCCATACAGCCTCCAAATCTCCTGATCCATCAATCATTTGTAGAGTATGGAATAATGCTGACAGCAGGGGGCTTTTGCAGTTCGAGTTCTAGCTTACCATTTGAGCAGGGGTGCAAGCTCTTTTTGTATGAACGTGCCAATTTATGTATCCGCCCATTCCAAAATCTTTGTAAAGATTTGCAAGAAGGCATTAAACAAGTCTAAATCAGCCATTGGCAATGCAACTGAGTCTTCAAATTCTTCCATTTAACAAGTCTGCCTAAGTTTCTGGTGCTTTTTCATCTCCTAAAGAAGTCTTGTTTATCAAAAATATTGCTGGCACGACTCCCATTATTGCGTAACGCTTTTAGGATCCCGTAAGTCAATAGTTTCCGTTGCAAAAATCTTTATTCATACTTTCAAATGTGTGTTTCAAAATACCATTTTCCATGTACTGTCCCATCAAATTTTATCAAAAATAGTTCAAATCCAGCCGAAAAAGGAAGACATCCGAAACTTTATCAGGATTACTCTGTCTTAACTTTTTCTCACAACCCAGTCAAGCCCTAAATTTGCTGATTTTAAGGTATATGAAATAGTATAATCGTTTTCTCGTTCTGTTCGTTTACTCAGTCTTTTATACACCTTCTAAAAAGCGGTATTCCTAATAGGCAAGGCAAAAACTCCTTCAATTATCAAGTCACTATTTTCATCAGCTTTGCTCTCATCTAGCGAAACATCAATATCTGCATCTAAAAATGTTTCAGTTTTTCAATAAACAGTTCTGGTTAAGTGACATAAGAGCCTACTCAAAAGTAATATCCCCATAACCTCAAGCATCTGCTTATTTTTAACTGTTCAAATCCATTTGCAATATCCAAAGCTCAGGATATTTATTTATAATTTCATAAAGTGTATCGTCTAAACTAAACATATTAATTTTCTCCCTTAAATTAAATAAATTTAAAATATTAAAAAGAGTCTTATGTGAAAATTAAAAATATTTTCTGACTCTTTTTAATAAGTTTTGTAAAAATTGTCCAGTATGAAAAATTATAACATAAAAATAACAAAGAAAAGTGTAATGTTTGTTAAGATGAATTAAATAAATTTTATATATAGACTATCTCAAATTTATAGACAGTCCTTTATTTTTAAGTTATTATTGTTTTAATTAGAATCCAGTGCTACTCTTTTCTTTTCATTTTCCCATTCTTTTTCCGTAGTAAGCCTTCAAGTAAATTTCTCTTAATTCTTCCATTAGCGGATATCTTGGGTTAGCTGGAGCACATTGGTCATCGAAAAGCATCTAGTGACATTTCATCTACAGCTTCCTAAAGAAGTCTTTTTCAGGCACTCCATTCTTTAATACCTGCTGGAATTCCTATTTTTCTATTTAATTCATTAATTCCTTTAATTAAATTTTCTACTTTTTTCTCCTTTTAGTATTTCCGCCAAATCCTAGATAATCGTTCATTTCAGCATATCTTTGCATTGCATCAGGATATCTATATTGAGGGAATAATCCCATCTTTGTTGGAGCCTCAGTGCATTGAAACGGATAACTTCTTCAAGAAGATAGCATTTGCGATACCGTGTGGAACGTGGAATTTTCCTCCAAGCTTGTGTGTCAAGTTGAGTGGTTTATCTCTAAGAATGCATTTGTGAAAGCCATTCCTCGCAAGACATGTGAAAGATTTGCCATCTGCTTTAATTGCTTTTTGCACCTAATTCTACTGATTCCGGCAGAAGTATTTGAATACAAGCCTAGTCGCTTCTGCTCTTTGGAATAAGGCTTTGTGTATTCTGTCGCCATACACTAGCAAACACATAAAGATTCAAAGACGTGCAAATACGTCAATTCCCAGAAGCTACTGTAAGCCCTTTCGGCTTATGCTTTTGTCCTGGTTCGGGATCGTTAATTGCTGCGACGGTGGTCAATGCGTAATCTGGCAAGAGGGTATTTGATTCGCTCATCATCTGTAATTACAGATGGAGTTACTCTGAACCAGTTCTGAGCCGAGTCGTTTCTGGGACAATTTAGCTACTCATTTGTGCAAATTCAATTTCTTCTCTAATATCCATAAACTCTCATTGCCAAATCTCTAAATCGAGGATTCGATGTTCATACACACCACATACTCTTAGTGGCATCCATTGCAGATCCTCCACCGTGAGCAATAACAACATCAGGATTGCTTCCAAAGCATTGCCTTTTGCTCCAGCTTGAGCTGAACTGATGTGGATCTCTCTTTACTTCTGAGAATATTCTATAATCGAGGCGTATGCTGTCAAAGCACTTTTGTAATATGTTCTGTGTACTCTAATTCAGCCAATACTTTTATCCGTTACGATAAATGCTTTTGTGGCTCTTTCAATTCTTCTAAAGCTGTGGGAAATGATCCATATTTAAAATAAAATCAGGAACTTTTAAACCATAACATATTTTCTCTTCTTTCTGCTAATTGTTTTTACGTTTAATAAGTTGTTTTACCCCTGCATTTTCTGATGCCACAGAATTTCCTCATGATCGCATCCAAGTGTTATTGATGAGCTCTAATTTAGAGTTAACACCATCTCCGATTGCTCCAAGTGATGCTGGCATATTGATCAGTGTGCGCCCTGTTTTCATCAATCTTCCAAATTCTATCTATCTCAGCTGAAATTATATATTGATGATAGGTCCTCATCCTCCAAGTCTTACCAATTCATCAGCTGAGTCCATCTCAAAATCTTCTGATCGGTACGGCATTGCAAGCACACAGGTGATAATTTTCGTGTGTGCAAGGTTCTTTCCGTTGCAGTAGATTCTTCTTCCAATTCAAACTTTTGAAACTTTTAGAATTTCAAATCCTGCCATACCTCATGATAACGTATGCACTTTTCCAACTACATCAGCGTTCAAGCTTCCATTTATAAACAATATTTCTCTTACTTGTTTAATTCTTCTTCAAGAATATAAGCTCCTGTTAAAAACTCGCTTCTAACTTTAATATCATAAATTTCTTTATCTATAATTACAGATTGCTCTGTCGCAATAAATTACCCCATTATCAAATGTTTTAGACATCAAAATATAGTTTGCAGTCATTTTTATGAGCCTGCCGATTTGTCAATCACAACCGGTGTGGATTTGTGCCCAACCCAATCGCAGGAGTTCCTGATTTATCAAGCAGATTTAACCATTCCCCGGCCCGCCTGTTGCAAGTATCAAGTCAGCACTTGCCATGTCTCTTTGATAATTCCACTGGTTCATCAATCCATCCGATTATATTTTACGCCCATATTTTACTGCTGTTTCCAATGCAATTTTAGCTGTTTGCACTGTTGCCTGTTTGCTCTTGGGTGTGGTGAAAATATGATTGCATTTCAAGTTTTCACGATATTAATGTTTTGAATTGCTAAGGAAGGTCGGCTTATTAAGTTGGTACAATACCTGTGATAATCCTGAGTTGCAATTTTAACTCCATAAGATCTGTCAAGTCTTCCAGCACCCACAAGTTTTTTCGTCTTTGTATTTATTGTAAATATATTCGTAGTTGAAAGTGATTTTTATAACCTATCTTCCACAATTCCCATTCCGTTTCTGCTATCGCCAAATTTGCCAGAGTAATTCTTTCATCATTCATTTTTTGGGCCACTTTTCTAAAAATTCAGTTTGACTCTTTTCCGATCAAATGTCGCAAATCTTTTCCTGGAGTTTTCTAACTCTTGAATAAGTGCCTCTCAAACCTTTCCAAATCTTTAACTACTGCCATTTTCCTCCTATAAATAAAGCATATATTTTTATATATTCCTTAAAATTATATAATACTCTATTTTACTCAAAAACCTCAGCGTTTTTTTCACTTTCTCATTATAATTTATATTTGCATACCAGTAATTTTTGGTTAATAAAAATGATTAAATACATTTTATGTATTTTTCGTCAAACCTTTATAACAAATATATTTTATAAATTTTTCAAAGTGAGTGTTAGTGAGTTTGGTTTTCATAGTAATCAAGGTTTATCAAAATAAATTAAAGTCCGTGTATAAGAATCAAATAATGATTTATAGGGACTGGTATGTTTAATTATACTTTTTTTTTATATTTGTTAGCAAAAATAAAAACAAAAAAGGAAGAGAGAACTCAAAATCCTACTTCCCACACACATTAATAACGTTGTTTTGTTTTTTGATTATATTATTATATCGTGAATTATTTTAATTGTTGTTGGGAAAATAGTATTAACATTGGGAAAATTTCAGCCTTTCCTGCCAGCATTCCAAAAACTTAGGATTACTTTTGAAAAATTATTCAGTTCAGCAAAAGCGAATGTTGGACCTACTTTTCTAAGTCCGACCGATATTGTTGAATGTATTGCAACAGCACTAGAGTGCTGTCATAAAATCATCCGCTGAATAGGAAATTATTAGTAAAATTCCTCCAAAAACAAGAGCATATACTAGAAAAATATACCTGCTGATGCTTTTTGCATTTTCACATTTACTGCCTTATCGTCATATTTTCACTGTAACTAGCATGTGGACTTATCATTTGGACTATTTCTGCAAAATAGATTTTTACCATTAACACTACTCTTGATATTTTTCAGTCTCAGCCGTAGAGCCTGCAATATGCACCACTATTAGGATCAGCAAGATAACTTTAGGAAAATAACGGCCATTTTCCGAAGTCGGCTGTGGAATATCCTGTCGTTGTAATAACCGAGGAAACGAGAAGAATACATCTCTTATACAGTTCAGATTGAGCATCGTATGTTTTGATATATATTAAAAACTATTAATGCGATTGCTCCAAAAACTATTAACAAATAATATTTTTAATTCTTCACTTTTTAAAGACATCTTTACTTTTCCAATTAAAATAAAATAATAAATATTGAAAGTTTACTCCAAAAACTAGCATTCCAATTCCTAAAACAATTTCAACATAAGGGTTGTTATATGGTAAGATACTCGTTTCTTACCCCCAAAACCACCTGTTCCAGCCGCACCAAATGCAAGAAGCGAAGATTCAAACAAGTCCAGCCCTCCAAACATTAATAAAATTATTACAGCAATTGTCATTACAATATAAATTTTTATAAAGCATTCTGGCTGTTGTTGATACTCTGACACCAGCTTTCCAAATGTCGGACCTGGAACTTCTGCCTTCATTACGTGAACTGAAGTCGCAGAACTGGGAAAAATTGCAAGTGCCGTAGAACTAGCACTCCCATTCCTCCGACAAAGTGAGTAAAACTTCGCCAGAATAAAATTGGAATGGCTACTTTTACTAAGATGCAGTTATTATACTTGAACCAGTCGTCGTAAAACCGCTCACAATTTCAAAAGGCATCTACAAACGACGGTATTTTTCGTGAATACAACGGCAATGCTCCAAAACATAGACATTAAAATCCACGAAAGTGAAACAATTATATAGCCTTCTTCCTGAATCAGCTCATCTTTAGGAAGTTTTGCTGAAAGCAGAAAAGCCAGTTGCCGGAAGAAGAGAGTATTACAGAGCCGTAAGCAATTTTATATTTTGCGCTTTCATTGTACAAAAACTTATAATTAGAGGTAAAACCATTAATCCAGCTTCAAGTATAAGTATTTTTCCGATTATGTAACCTATCATATTCATTTTTACTCCTTAAACTCGCTCAAGTATATCGCCAAAATCTTCTATTGAAGGAATTGTCGAAACTATCATCACGCTGTCATTACTTTTTATCATATCATTTCCACCTGAAAAATCTCATTTTTCCATTTCTCAATATGCTTTGCAAACCAATGTTCTATTTTCAAGTCTTTTAAACGGAATATCAATAGCGGCACTATTTTCATTAATTTCAAAAGTAATAAGTTCCACTTTATTTTTCGAAGTCTGTATAATAAACTCATTGTAGAACTTCGCATATCGGTTCTTGATCTTACAACACTTATTATCATATCAGAAATAACTCTTTTAGGTACGACTGTTGAAGTCCCTGTGTGCTTTCCAATATTGAAGCAATAAAGTCCTCTGTTCATTTTTGTAGATCAATTTGGCATCTGTTATAGAATTTGCGTAAAACATTGAAATAACGGCATTTTTCCCTCATCGCTGTCGTAATGATTACAACAGCTATCATTTCTTTTATACCTTCCTGAATCAAAAATTCCTGATCTGCTCATCTCCCCTGTACTACAATAGCTTTTTGAATATGCTCGCTCAGTTTTTCAGCACGTTCTCTGTCGTTTTCACAACCTTTGACTTTTATTTTTATTTTCCAGCAGCTTCTAAACCAGATAGTGAGAAATTGTTCCGCCTCCAATAACTATTGTTGACTTTATTTTAAATTGCTTTAGATTCAATTTCTATCATAAAATTTACGTACTGAAGTCAGTAGATCCGCAATATAAATCAATATCGCCTTCAAGAATTGTAAAATTTCCACTTTGGTATAAATATTTTCTGTCGCCTCTTTTAACAGTACAGATTATTATCTTGTCCTGTGGATCAAATTCCAGGTGTTTCTAATCTGCGTTCCGTTCAAAAAGCTATGTTTTTCGACTCTTATTGAAATAAAATTTGCTTTTCTGCCCAAAAAATTCTCCAAGACTTAATGCCACTGGAAACATCAGTTTATTGGCAATATTTTTGCTGATTCAAATTCGGGGTTTAACATAAGTGAAATTCCAAATTTTCTTTACAAACTGCATATTTGAACTGTACTCGGGATTTCTACCCTTGCTATCGTAAATTTTGCTCCTATGCAATAATTGAGGAAATTATATTTAACTCATCGGACTCTGTCGCTGCAATAAAAATATCGGCACTGTCTGCAGCCAGCTTCCAAAGAGCTGTTTCGTATGAAGTCCCCATTTCCAACCATTCCCTGTTATATCATAATTTTCCATAAGTTTTATTTAATACTTTTTCCTCTTTTTCAATTAAGATTACGTCCGTTTCCACCTCTGACAGTTCGCTGCGCAAAGTGATTCACCAACGACACCAGCTCCTGCTATAACTATTTTCATCACTTTCATACTCTCTCTTTTTATATTTTCCAAATATTTTGCAATTTCCTTTGCGTAATATGTAATAATGGCATTGCTCCAGCTCTTTTCATTGCACATCTGCTCCATCACTATTTTCATTTCGTCAATCCAGCCATTTGAGTACCGCCTTTACTCATCGAATATTCTCCAGAAACACTATAAGCCACAATCGGCACTTCAAAAGCATCATTTACTTTTTATTATATCAAGATACTGCCATTGCTGGCTTTACGATTATAATGTCTGCTCCTGTCGCAAGTCTTCACTGACTTCGTCTATTGAATCCTTTGAATACCGAAAGTTCATTTGATAAGACTTTCTATCTCCAAACTGAGGCGCTGAATCTGCAGCATCTCTAAAAAGGTCCATAAAATGCTGATGAATATTTTACTGAATATGCCATTATCGGAATATTTTTAAAATTATTTTTAGCTAGAAACTTCAGTAAATCCACACGTCCATCCATCATGTCTGAAGGTGCCATAAATATCTGCTCCTGCTTTTGCATACGAAAGTGCTGTTTTGCAAGAACTTCCAAAGTTTCATCATTTTTACGTAGCCATTTTTCATCAAGTATTCCACAATGTCCGTGACTCGTGTACTCACAGAAGCAAATATCACAGATTACAAGAAAATTATCATAATTTTCCTTTATAAATCTGACTGCATTCTGAACAACTCCCATTCTCATTATATGCTTCCTGTTGCGCAAGCATCCTTGTTTTTAGAAATTCCAAATAGTAAAATCGAATTTATCCCTAATTTTACCAGCTCATCCAGTTCTTCCGAAAGCCTGTCACTAGAATATCTAAAGATCTCCTGGCATTGAAGGAATTTCACTCTTTTGATATTTTCTCCTTCCTCAATAAAAATTGATAAATCAAATCCTCCTTGCAACATACACATCTTTACAAGATTTCTTATTACTTCATTTTCGTAACTTTCTATGTCTTTTAAACATTTTGCTTCACCTTTTTCATTTTTATTATTTCTAAAATTTAAAATATTTATTTTTCTATTTTATCAAGAACTTTTTGAATCTCACTTTTCATGGCACGTGAACGCTTGCAGTTTTTTCCGCTATGAAATTGCAATCTGAAACTCATTATTTTCACAATTCCTCCAAACATTGCATCTCATCTTGACTTTTTGAAGATACATTGTTAATCAGCATTCCATTGGAATCACAAATATTTGCTATATTTTCATTTAATTCTCGTTGTCTAGAGCAATGACCAAAAATATCCCCTTTTTACAAGTTTTTCAATTTTGGCTTTATTATTTTTCAATGGTTATTTCTTTCAATCTTAACATTTTTCCAGCTCTAAATCTTTTCCTCCAACATTTTCAGTTACAACTGTAATATCAGTCCATATTCTAAAATTTTTCTGATTTTCTTAGCTGCAACTTTTCCTCCCCAATTACTAGAACTTTCTTATTTTCCAAATTTATAAACAATGGAAACCACATTTTTAATACTCCTTTCACTTTTTATTTCTGATGACAATAGAATACCACATATATAAATTATAAAAACAAGAGCATTTAACAGAATATATCATTAAAAAGTATAAAATAACGTGATCAACGAAAAATGATAAAAATATAAAAATCTACAAAAATGGAGAAAACTCTATGAAATACATAAAAATGAACAATTTATTATTTTAATCCAATTTATGACTCGTATTCCTATTCCGATAAAAAGTAGATTACAGCGAAAAGCTGGGAAAATCAATCAAATTCTTTCCTTTAGTTGGATTAATTATCGGATTAATTTCTATATTGTACCACTTTTTAATTGCAAACCTATTTAAAAACATTCTTACAGCAAGACAATAATTGCATATTTTTAATAATTGTCGAAATTATGACTGTTGAATAATTCATATTGATGGACTTGACGATACTTTTTGACGGACTTTTTCAGTTATGCGAAGAAAAGAAAGAATGCTGGAAATTATGAAAGATTCAAGAATTGGAACAAATGGAGCTGTAGTTTTTAATTTTATATTTCATTACAAAAATAGTCTCTTATCTCTGAAATTATAGCAATAAATCCTAAATACCTAATAATTTTTCCCAATATTGCAAGGTTGTCAACCTCTACAAAACGCTGGACTTACAGATTACGCTAGAAAATCTGGAATGAGCAACGCCATAATTTCTGAAAAATGGAATTTTTGAAGTAATTTTTCACTTGTTTTAACCAATATCCTAGTATTTTTATAATTGGCTCGAAAGGTACTGTTACTGTATTTGTTGCACTTTTTATTTATAATTCTGTTTATGCTGAACGTACGGATTGGAGGGATAACTGGTGATACAATGGGAGCTTCTCTTGAACTGACTTCTGATTTTAGTTTTATTTTTAGGAATTATTTTACGATAAACTAAAATAGGATAAGCAAGATATAGTAAAAGAAAGGAAAAAGCAAATGACAGAAATTTTATTTTATAAGGGCACGGGGAAACAGACTGTAACAAAAACATTTATATTATGGGCATTTGAACCCTAGTTTGAATGAAACAGGAATAAACCAGTTAAAAATACGAAAAAGAAACTTGAAAAATGAACGAAAAATTGATATAATATTTTCAAGCGACTTAAAACGATGCCGAGAAAGTCTGAGAACTTTTTGAAAAATTGGACAAAAGATATAAAACAGCATTTTTCTGAAAACCACGAGAGAACTGAATTTTGGGATACTTGAAGGAAAAACTTACAAAGAGATTGAAAACCAGTTTCCACATTATGTCAATGAAATGAAAAATAACTGGAGAAATTTTTAAGGCAGAAGGTGGAGAAAGCCTTCTGATTTGCAAAAACGAAGTGTCAGCAAAATTAATAAAATAAAGAATGAATGCAAAAATATACTTTGTTGTAGTTCATGCTGGTGTTATTCAAACCTTAATCAGTTATTATTTATTCAATAATCTTGACGGCTATTGGCAATTCAAGCTGGATAACGGAAGCATTACAAAGATGACTGTTATGGATGATGGATTTATTTATTTTAATTATATTAATAAATAAAAATATATCTTTATTTTTTAATTTATCTAATTTATTAAAAATAATTTTAATCAATAAATTTATGTTATGATATATTAACTGCAATGTTAAAAGGTGAATAGATGAGAGTAAAAAGAAACTATCAAAAATTCTTTTTACTAATTTTTACTGGAAGTATTGAGATATTTAATTGAAAAATTCCTGTAAAAGGGAAAAAGAGATGTTGCACCACTCTATCTCCAAATGTTAGTTAGTTTTTATGGAATAATCTATTATCTACATAAGTTATTTTAAATCAACTAAATTTCTTTATTAAAAAGTATGTTTAAATCAATTGTTCCTCTAAATCCAGAACGTCTTGAATTACCAAACGACTGTTCGTATCTTGTGTCGATGTATAAATTGCTGTCCTAATGGTGCTTGTGCTCCTAACCCTATTTCTCCCCCAGGTTGTACCAAGTTTTTCAGTTACTTTGTCAGAACCTATGTTTGTATATTTATTTTCATATTTTGTAAAATCATGCCAAATATTTGCTACAACATAATATGTATTTGTTCCGCCCCTCATCTGAATTTCCATTATAAGAAAGTTTGATTCCCTGTTCTTCCACGTAATCCATTTCTATTATCCTGACTGACTTTTCTCAATCCATCATTAAATGACTTTGTGTTCAAATATTGATATATTAACTGTGCTTGTGGTCTCAATTGCCCATGTCCCAGCTTTTTCCAATTTCCAAATGATTTTCCAAACTTCTCCTGAAAAATAATAATCCTATCCTCTTTGTTTTAGCATTAAAGTCATCTCTTGATTTATATTTATTTTGTAAATATGAAATTTGTCCCACTAAATCATAATATGAGCCATTTTTTCGTATATTTTGTTTTTGTAATACCTAATGAAATACTTTCCGCTTTTTCCTTTACCTGTATATCTATCATCAGAAATTCTTCCATTTTCAGCACGGTATCTGTCAAAAAATCTGCACTTGCCCTATTATATGAAATATAACCACCCTAATAAATGGTTATTCCCATTTTTATCCTTATTTATTTTTAAAGTCATGTCTAGTCTGACTCCATAAAGATTACTTTCGTATTCAAATCTTTCCTTACCTTTTTCGCTCATGCACACTACTCGTAAATTCTGTCCACAACTGTCCCTTTATCAGCTGACATCTTTTCTAAATCTAATATTTTGATTTTCTCCTCTTCTTTCATATAAAAGTTCCAACAGAAGAATAACCCATTTCCATATTTACTTGGCATTAACACATAGGCCGACACTGGCTGTGCCATAATGTAGATTGGACTGACTCGAACCTGAACTACCAGTACCAGCTCCACTCAACCACTCCAGCAGTAGGCTCCAGAACTTCCAAGAGGTGCAATAGTCCAGTAGTATTCCCAAATACCATTGACTTGTCTGCTCGTGCAGTTGAGCCTGCATGCTCAGCCGTTCTTGCTGTTCCAGTAAATGTAGTTGGTGTAGAATTTCCAGCTCACTTTTACAACTGGTACACTGTTTATACGTTGTGATAATTGCTGTACATTTCCTGGAATGTAATTATCAAATTGATTTTCTTCTGGAGTATCATCAATACAAACTGGTACTACCTTTTGTTGTCCCTGTAGCATTTTCCTGTAATGTAAACTAAATCTGATTCTGAATTTGTTCCATTTTTCATCTCCTGGAGCATTCCAAATAGTATTCATTTCAATTGTACCGTTATTTCCGTGATAATTTCCTTCTATAATAAGTCTATCTCTACTTGGAATCATTTTTAATTGAATAAGTCCCGCTGTTATTTAGAGTTCCATCATTATTAATTCCATCGGATGTTAATTTTATATAATAAATTGAAGTTACTCCATCACTTTCTGTAACATTATCTTTTCATCAAATGATATAAAGGAATTACTTACCTATATTTAATGAATTAAGTGTTGCTCTTTGTTCCAGAAATGAGATTATTTTTACTTAATCCCCAGTATGCTCCACCCTATTAAATTTACATTTAAAAACAGATTTTCCATGTTTTGTCATTAAACCTAATATTTGCGTTCCTCCATCACCTTCAGTACCATCATCTATTCCATTAACTGTTAATTCTGGAATAAACCCATTTTGTTTCATCAGCTTCAACTTCAACTCACCCAGCCACTATTATTTGAGATGAATTTGTGATTTAGAACCATTACTACCAATTAAATTAAGTTCTGCATTTTTATGCTCTTCCATTTTTGCTTCAACTTTCACAGTAGATTCTGTCGAATTTCTTGAGTGCCCATATAAACACATCTTTTAAAGTTACTTTTTGATTTATAGCACTAGAACTTACACCAGTAATTGGATCTGTTACTGTATACAAAATTGCTTCTTTTGACTGGAAGAATAGATATTTCAACAGAATCTCCGCCTCATACTCGTAGCTGTTGCCTCAAATTCTGTATTTGAATTTGTGACTGTTATTGCAGTTCTAGGTGTAAATAAAAGGTGCTTGCGTTGTCGCATCAATATCTCCATATCCTTTTCAAAGTGAAATTTTTACCCTCACTAATTCTAAATGCTCCACGTGAATTAGCTATGAATTGAAAAATTTAAAAATTTCTCCATCTCCTGTACCTGAATTTACAATGTATTCTCCATCTGCATTTTGGTGTTAGTAGCGCTGCCATTCCCAATCCACTCTGTCATTAAAAATGTTATTATCAACATTTTTGTATATTTGTATTTTTCTTTAATATTCTTTTTAAAAAATCTTTCTGTTTCTTTAAATAGCATGCCTCTCCTTGTTTAACTTTTTTAAATATTAATTATATGTATAAGATTCGTAGTATTTTAACATTTTTATCTGTCAATTTTATTTTAATAATATATTAAAATCAAAATTAAACTAAACAAGGATAAAATCACTTTTCTAAAACTTTAAACTTACATTTCTATATGTTACTATGGGAAAAATTATAGTTGAAAAATAATCTAAAAATAGTGTATAATTTATAAAAAGAACAGAAAGTAGGAGGCGTTATGGTTGCAACAATACAAGTTAATAAGCAAAGCATAAAGCAGTTACTAGAAAGTGGTAAAGATGAGACATTTTTGATACCTGAATATCAAAGACCGTATTCTTGGACTGAAAATGAAACTAAAACGTTATTTTATGATTTATTAGAATTTACGGAAAAATGGATCTAAGAGAGCTAATGAAATAGAAGGTACATACTTTTTGGGAAGTATTGTTTCCTATGAGAAATGAAGATGGTGAACAGAAATTATCGACGGACAGCAAAAGAATAACTTTGCTATTTTTACTTTTACGGGCAATTTATACAAAATTAACTTCTTATGAAAACAAAACTATAGAACAGGAAAATTTTATAAGACAAATTGAGCCAGCGTTGTAGAGCAAATAGGCAAAACTTACTGAGAAGTTGATTATACTAGTGTTTTGATTACTCCAGAGTTATGTGATCAATGAAATAAAATTTTACAAAAATATTCTTTGGAAAAGTGGATTGCTGATCCTAGAAGCAACTGATAATTATTCCAAAAACTACATTTTATTTCGAGAACTATTTGAAAAAGCTTTATGAACTCAGTCCAACATTAATGCTGGAATTTATTTATTACACTAAAGCAAAGCTGTCCCAATAAAACAGATTCACAAGATGACGCTTTAAGCGTATTTTCACTTTTAAATGATAGAGATTGCCTCTTCTAGAGCAGATATTTTAAGGCAAAAATGTATAATCGAATCAAAAGAATATAAAAATTGTTTTATTAAACAATGGAAAAATTTTAAGCGAGCGGGCAATTTTATGCTAAAGAAAATGTAAAACAATTGTTTTATTATTATATGTTTTATTTAGAGAAACTTTCCTGAAAAGGATGTCCATAACAACTACACTTGGACTTAGACGTTTTTATTCAAAGAGCGGATTTACACGGCTTTAGTAAATCAAACTTATTGAAACATTTGGATCAAATTTTGGATGTAGGTAGTTATGCGAACAGACGGAATCAATTCGATGAAAACCTTGGACAGAAAATATACAAATTATAAAAGATTTTGGATACTTTATCTGCTTATCCAAATGAATCTTGGAAATATCCTGTTGTTGTCTATTATTTGTCACATAAGCGAAAAGAAAATTTTGAAAACTTATTTCTCAAAATTTTTAAGAGATATGGAATTGACAGCAAATTATCTTGTAATACTCAGTGTTCTCTGCTGTAAAAGCTGACATTCTTAAACTTAATGTTGATATTGTTGATATCTTCTCCAAAAATTGCATTTAAGAATATTCAATTTTCCATAGTGCAGGAAAAAGTCAAGACACCAAAACAAAAATCTAGTACGTATGATTTTAAAAATGGTTGTGTATAACAATCAGGATGAATTATGCGCCTGAAAAATAGGAAGTTGATATATATTGCCACAAAAATGGAGTAACCGTTTCTCGAGAAGTGTTGAAAATAAACAGGTTAAAAGAATATAAATTATATTGGAAACAAGATTCCTTTTTGATTATCAATTAAAATCTAGAAAAACTTTTTGACAGAGCAAGTTATGAAAATCTAAAATTAAATATGTACGTGAACTAATCCCAGCAGATAAGACTGACTGGACTTTTGAGAACATTAATATAAGAAACAAGAAAGTAGCAGAGGAAACGTTAAATTGTTTATTACTTGGAATGGAGAATATGAATTTTAAATTTAATAATTTTTAGGATAAAGGTGTTAGAAATGCACTTATGATAAAATTGTAAAGTCTGTTTTTATTTTATTTAATTAAATTCTTGAAATTTAAAAATAAAAAGGTATATAATAATTTATGAAAATGTTAAGGAGTTGGTTATGTTACAAAAATTTTTATGGCGTTATTCAAATGAAACATTACCAGAATGGACGTTTGAGACTTCAAACAGATGTATTTAGAAAGGAAAATGAAGGAATTAGGACAGGAATTTTTAAATAATATACGTCAATTATCAGGAATACACTCAGTAAGCGTTAATTCCATTATTGGAAGCGATCTTAATTTATTTTTGATGAAAATTATTGAGAGTTCGTTTTTGTATTTTAATCGTTCTAAAAATTGCTCCATCTGGAAGAAGAAGCCTAAAAATAAGCCTGGAAAAAGTAAAAAGAATTGTTAAAACAGGCATTTGAATCTGATTGATATGGCTATTTACAATAAAAGTAGAGGTTATCTGGACTTGAAGACATTAGTTGCAGGGAATTTCTTTTGCTTTTTATGGTATTAAAAATTAAGAGAAATTCCAAAATTGCCTACAGGTACTACTTTATTATGGTGGGCTTTTATTTTTATCAGAGGAAAAAGAAAAATAATGTTAGAAAATTTATTTACAGGCTACATATCTGATGTTTAACCAGATAAAGGTTGTACACAGTATTCCTGGCAGATTAAGGCTTTCAGTCCCAAATTTGTCAAAGATTCAGAAGAATTATATGATTATCGAGTTACAGAACTTATTTTATCAAAAGGCATAAAAAGTATTGAGTATTCGTATGATGACAAATAAAAATTCTGCTTTACTATGATTAAAATTAATTTCAGAAAAACAAATACTGGACTGGCTGAACAAAGTATGGAAAACTATGATTAATCATTCTGAATTATATGAAAATAAATCCTTAAAGGAAATAGAAGATAATTTGGATACTTTTTATAACTTATAATTAAAAGAACTTTAATTATTGCCAAAAATAGAAAAAGAAAGGGATTTTTATGTTAAATAAAGATTATTTGATGGACTGCTAGATTTTTACACGAAATTCGTGGAAGAATCAGAGATAAAATCAAGAGCTTTTAAAATATCTTGGAATTCATAAGGAAGAGATAACAAAGCGACCTACGCAGGTTCATTATATCCAAAGTGTTGAAATTTCAAGCATTACAGGAACTATTCTTGTTTATTTTGACAATTTCTCATTAACTGGTGAAAACCTAATATCTTTACTTCAAAATACATTAAATACATATCTGGTAGATATATATAAAATGAGAAAACAAGTATCAAATAAATATGTGATTGAAAGACGTCTGCAGGAAGAATCTCCACAGGAAATTATTAAAAATATTGGTAGCCGCTGTACTTTTTACTGCTACTACTGCTAAATCCAAAGACAAAAATTAACAGGGAATCAAGTGAGCTATTTAACTAGCAAAAACTTTATCAACAGTTTCTTTTAGCCCTGCCTTGTTTTAAAAATGGAATTTATTCTCTTATTCAAAAATAAGCGTCCCAACGCTAGATACTCTAAGTTCTACAGCTATTGTCAGCATGACATTATTTTTAAGGAGCGAACGAACAGCTTTTGGCAATTATGATTTTTAGAAAAATTTGTGAACTTCGACTGTTTATAATGTAGAAAAAGACACATGCAGCGTAATTAAAGACTATCACCCCAGGTGTTGGAAAAAGCTGCTATGCTCTAGGGAAGCAGTCTGATGATGAAATGCAGCTAAAAAGTTCCAATTGACAGAAAATTAGCAAGGAGATTTTATACTTGTCAAAACTGGGAAAAATAAGTGTGATGGAACGATTGAAAAAGGTGAGGCGATAACTGACCAGTCGGCAGTACTGGGGAATATATGTCCTGTTACGAAAAAGGCTGGAGAAGAAGTTTTGCAGGAACACTTTTAAAAAGTGGAAATATTACCGTAAAAGCTGAGAAGGTTGGAGACGACAGGACAGCTTTCAGAATTATAAAATTAGTGGAAGATCTGCTTTCAACAAGGCTGATATTCAATCTTACGCTGATACATTTTTCTGCACAGTTAATCCCGCTTAACTTTCTGCTCGCTGGAATTGTCTATGTTTCAACGAAAAACTTGCAAAAAGCTCTTAGTATGCTTGTAATTGACTATTCTATAGGAATAAGGCTGTCAACAGCAACAACATTTTTCAGCTTCAATTAATACAGCGACTAAAAATGGAATCTTTTGACAGTTAAAAGGCAACTATCTAGAAGAACTTTCAAAATCTAGACACAGTAATATTTGACAAAAGACAGGTACAATTACCGAAGGAAAGCCTAAAATTCAAACGCTAAAGACTTTTGGAAAAATATGAAGGATAACAGAATGCCTTTGCACTGACTGCCGCTATTGAAGAAACTTCATCACATCCTTTAGCTAAGTGCATTTTTGAATGAAAATTAAAATAGAGGATTAAAAATTCAAAACATAAGGAATCCGTATTAAAGCTGCAAGAGGGATAGAAACTTTTGCTACAAGGATATTATTCGTGTAGGTCTGAAATACATGGAAGAGAGAATGATATTTCACTAGAAGTGGCAAGACATAGTAGGAAGGAATGCAAAATCGTGGAGAAATGTGAAAATTCTACGTGGCTGAGAAATAATGATTTAATAGAGTGTTAGTTGGTGTTTCGGATCCACCTAGGAAAATATAAAAAGGCAATGAATCGGCTAAGAAATCAAGGAATAGATGATATTGTACTGTTATGCGGAGATTTTGAGACAGCAGGCTGAAACTATCGCTTCAAGAATGTCAATGGATAGATACGAGTCTGAACTGATGCTTGAGGACAAGGCTAAAGATATTTTAAAATTCCGTTCTAATTGGTTCAAAAGTTATTATGATAGGTGACGGAATAAACGACGCTCCTGCCCTTTCCTATGCAAAATGTGTGGAATAGCTCTAGGAAGTTCACGCACCGACATTGCGATGGAAGTTCGCTGATGTTACAATAACTGAGACGACCCATTACTAATACCAGGTAATTGGTTTTAGCAAAACACTGTAAAAATAATCAAAGCAGAATTTTGCAATGGCTAATTGAATAAACAGTTTTGCGCCCTTGTATTAGGTGCAACAGGACTTGCCTGTAATATACAGTTCAATTTTGCATAACTCCATCACAGCATTTTTAGTGAAGTTGGAAATTATCACGGCATGATTAAAATACGAGATGTTAATAAATAAAAATTTTTATGCTGAAGGAGTTTAGATAAGATATGAAAACAACCTTATTAATACGGCCTATAAATTACCGAATCATGTCAGATTAAAATCTACACGATATTGCCAATACAAAAATTTTTGAAACAGTAAAAGTTGAAACTAAAAATACAGCTTTTAGCGATATAATCAGACTATAAATACTTTTGCTCGTTACATTTGAGCCTGAAGAAATTTCAATGCCAGATGAAAGTAATTTACCGAACTGCAACTGCCTTATCAGTTGAAATGATAATGATGACTTAGTAAAAGACTGTTGAAGATTTTGAAGAAAAATCAATAGATTTACTGTCTGTTTATTCTGGAGTCACGAATATTACTTTCTTTTCCTGTATGGGCTTGACAAAAGTAAAGTTGAAAATTACAAATAGCATAAATAACTTACTATGTAGGGCTGACAACGCGCAAAGACAATTATCGAGATGCTTTACAGGGAAACACAGCGTAAAAGGCTTTTCTGACATGAAATATTGCCTGCATTATACTTGCTCAAATCCTATCTGGCAAGCAAATTCGGTTACAGCGATAGAGCTTATGTGGTTTTACAACTTTTTGGACGCATCTTTATTAAATAATTTTTCCAATAAGGGAAGTAGAATTTACCGTTTAAAAAGCTGGATACTGGAAAATTTCATTACGTCGTAGATGTACGATAATTCCATTGAGAAAACCTGAGCGATTTGATAGACCATATATATCAATAACAGGGCAGGTAATGGAGTCGGATGACAAATACATCGCTTTTGCAATAAAATTAATAAATGATAAAAATAATAATAAATATTTGAGGTATAAAAATGATAAAATTTGAAACATTAAAAAGGAACATTTAGTAGGAGACAGAATTGATAGGAACTGTGGCAGTAGGTTCTTACCTGTATAAAAAGAATCAAAATAGTTGACAGTTTTAAGAAAACAAGGAATAAATATAAAAACATCTTCAGAAGAGCTTATGATAATATGAACCTTGAAGAATTAATGACAACAAAGGACATCTTGAAAGATTTTAATTGCTGAAAAAGAATTATCTACAAACACAGCTACTGCAGTGAAGAGTTGTAGAAACTGAAACGAAAATAGGTAAAATAAAGTCGCTTTTTATTAGTTCCAAATATAAAACGACTTTTATCAAAAAGAGGAAAACAATGAAACTAGTATTAATTCGACATGAAGAGCGATGGAATTTGGAAAATAAATTTACTGGATGGAAGGATGACTCTGAGTTCAAAAGGAGTGGAAGAGTGAAAAGGCTGGCAGTAGAAAGCCTTAAAAGGAAATGGGATTAGTTTTTGACATTGCTTTACATCTTATTTGAAAAAGAGCTATTAAAACTCTTAATTACGTGAAGAACTGGATGAATTACACATTCCAGTTTACAAATCTTGAGATTGAGATGGAATCTGTCATAGGAGCATTACAAGGATTAAACAAAGCTGAAACTGCTATATGGAGACGAGCAAGTCCTTATCTCGAGAAGAAGTTTTGATGTTGCCCCGCCTGCAATAGACAAATCAAGCGAATATTATCCAAAATCAGATAGAAGATATGCAGATTTATCTGATTCTAGCCGCCCACTTGGAGAAAGCCTTAAAGATACCATCGAAAGAGTTCTGCCTTACTGGCACTAAGCATATCTCAAAAAGTTTGCAGGAAGGAAAAATGCTATGTGGAGAAATTACTTTGAAACAGTTTGCGTGCTTTAATAAAATATTTACTAAATGTTTCAGATGATGATATTTTTAAAACTGATTTAATAACAGGAAAGACCTTTAGTATTTGGAATAAATAAAGATTTAAAAGTATTGTCATCACCAAATTCATTCTAATCTTAGTAAATAAAATCTTTAAGCCAAGGGTAACCAAAGTCCTTTGCGTTTTTATTTTATATTTTTATTTTAATTGCTACATATAAAACAATTTCTAACTAAAAGATGCAGATGAGTTTGCTTATTTATGAAAATATAGTAGAGAGTAATATATTGAAATAACTTCTGAAAATTGAGATTAGTACCATTAAATCCACTTTTAGCTACAACAAAATTTTGAGGTAAGATTATAAAAATGAGAAAAATTAACATTAATTTTTATGACATCGACTGCATTTTAATCTGTCATTTTGCAAAAGAAAAAGATTGACACAACTTTTGACATTTCAAGGGTTTCCCTCACATCTCCAAGTGTTGTGAGAAACTACCAGAAAGTCTTAGGAAAATCAAGAATTTCCTATCCATCATTTTTAGGGAGAAATTCGACGTTATTAAAAATATGAATATAATTATCATAAGTTTATTTTCAGCTTATAAATCTACAAAACATATTAGCTATACTACTACTTATGAGATTACAGCTGACAATAGCTCATATTTAAGTGTTTTATTTACAATTAATATAACAGATACTGACACAGTGAGCAAAAACAAGAGTTTATAATGCCATTTCGTACAACTTAAAAATGGAAGATCATTACAACTTAAAGATCTTATTCACAAATGGATTTAATGAAGAATTAAAAGGAGTTATTAACAACAGATTCAAACAATTTTGGATTACCTCAAGTAGATAGCTTTTGATGCTATTGCAAAAATCAAAACTTGTATTTACAAAATGATTCTTTAGCAATATTCTATAATAAAGGTGAGGGCTACAGAACTTTTGCTGATGGTGATGTTTATTCCATTCTATTAACTGATTTAGTGGAATTTTAAAATAATTTAGATAAAAAGATGTAATTAAAAATACTAGAAAAATAAACTTTACTTTTATTAATAGTGTATTTTTATTTGTCCTATTTTTGTTGCCTTTTTCTATCATAATTTCACGCTTGTAGGTGTCCATTGTAGCCTTTGCTCAATTGCACGGTTATACATGGATCTTACTGTCCAGATTTAAAGTTTTTATAATAGGAACATTTAGTTGCCCAAAATTATCATAAAAACTTCATCAATTGTCATATCCGTTGGATCTGACTGTTTTTGGATTTTTAAAAATCTCCAATGATAATTCCTTGCAATTTATCAAATTTTTCCAGCTAGTTTTAGTTGTTTTAACATTCTATCCACTCTGTAGCTAGCCTCATTTGTTTCTTCTAAAAATAATATTTTCCATCTGTATTAATCTCATGAGTCTGTTCCAAGCGTTGCAACCCCAGAGACAAATTTCCTCCTGTGATTTTTACCAGTTCCACGTCCACTTTTCATAATTGTATAAGTATCGTCAAAACCCTAGTAAAGTATATGATTCATTACTTGTAAATGCTTTGTTAAAGGCATTTTCAGTAACTGATGGAATGTTTTTAAATTATCTGACATAGGTCCATGAAAATGTTACAAGTCCTGTTTTTCATTGATTGCTAATAATAATGTCGTATTGTCACTAAATCCTGAAATAATTTTTGGATGATTACATCATAATTTAATTTATCTACAATTCTTATTCCACCATATCCTCCACGCACAGCAAAAATTGCATTAATATTAGGATTCGCAAACATATCATTTATATCCTTTTGCTCTAACACTGTCAGTCCTCCAGATCCATACCATCTCGAATAAAATGACTGTCCGTAAACCACATTGATAGCCACGGCTTTGCAAATATTCAATTTCTGCATTACTATTTTCATTAGTATAGTTTGCAGGTGCAATTAATCAGTGTATCTCCTGGTTTTAACCCTTTTGGAATAATAACCTCATTTGTTGTGTTATTTTTGAATTTTGAGTATTCGATGATTTTTGCAGGAGTGTTTGCTCTTACAGCTTCTCTTACTGTTTTATAACTTGTCGCATTTAATGCTCAGACTGTATTAATAAGCCTATTAATATTATTTTTATTTATTGTTCTCACTTCCTATAAATTTAAAACTTTTCATAAAAATTTCCATAGGCAATTTATCCCAACATTTAAAGTTAAGATGCCTTGCCTAATTATATCAGATAATTTTGTAGTTTACAATTTTTATTTTATTTATTTCATTGCTTGAACTTGTTTCAAGACTTCTCTTTGCTCCATTTACTTTGTGTTTACAGGCTTCTTGTAAAAATTTTTAACTGCTTCAGCTTTGCTGTCCTGCATAAACTTGTCCTAAAAATAAGTTTTGCACTGTTATCTTTATCTTCAGTTATTGCTTTTTGTAAATATTTTTCAGACAATGCCGCTTTCGCTCCTACACTTCCAAAAGTAAGTTCCAATTTGTTTTGTTTGTAACTTTTGGTGTTGATGATTTTAATTGGTTATAAGTAGAAGTTATTTTTGCTGTGTTATTTTTGTACTTCATAAATTCCTAATAATAAGATTTTGCACTTACATTTTTAGTTCTGCAGCCTACTGTTTTTGCTAAATATTCTTCTGCTTTTGTTGGATTATTTTTGTCTAGCAGTAATAAGTTCCCAACATTCCTAAAAATTTGTCCATTTTACCTTTTGCGACTGTGTTCATATCTAATAAATATTTTTCAGCTTCTGCTGGTTTTTCTCATTTATAGCATTTCAGCTAGTAAAAATTCCATGCTCCATACACGGTCACTTGCTCCAGTATATGCTTTTTGTAAATATGACGTAAGCTTGCAGCTAGATTATGTTAAGTAGTATTGTCCAATATTGTAATTTACTTCTGCTACAAAGTCTTTATTTGCAGATTGTACAGCTTTATTGTATCTTGCAGTACCTTTTTGATTGTTCATTGTTGTCAAAATAGAAAATAATTAGACTTGATGCAATGTCTGCATTTTTCCACCTGTCATCTGTCCAAAGAATATATTTTTCAACTCTCTAGTTTATTTTGTTGAATTCCTACTAAATATAATAATCTTAGCGAACTCCACAGCTTCTCATCACTTGTAGCTTTGTCCATTTCCCCATGCTTGTAAATAAGGTTTAGCTTTTAGTTACATTATTTTCTTGCAAATAATATGCTCCCAATTCTAAGTTTGCTTTTTGTGCGTATCCTGCGTCACTACTTTTTGCCACACCTTCCAATACTTTTTACAGCTTCAGCAACTGCCCTGCTAATTTTACTGCATTTTCATAATCTGATTTTGCATCAGCAAATGAAATTGCTCCCTGTTACTAAGATTGCTCACTAATAGTAATAATTTTTCATTTTTCCTCCTAATTATTTTTATAAGCTATATTCAAAACTATAGATATTTATTATTTATAAATTATTTTACCATTTTCAAATTTGGTTCACTTATAAAATAGTATAAATATATTTAATAAAACCTATTTTCTATACTAAATATTTCTCAATGCGTCAACTAATTCTGTTTTTGATGCTGTCTTTGCATCTACCCCTTTTATAATTCTAGCTGGAGTTCAACTATTCCTACCTTCAGGAACATTTTTCCGTAACAATCGCTCCAGTGCAACAACTGAACCTTTTCCTACTCTTACACCTTCCACACAACTGCATTTGCTCCAACAACAACATCATCTTCAATAACTACTGGATCTGCTGAAGGTGGCTCAAACAACTCCTGCAATTACTGCTCCTGCTCCAATATGACAATTTTTACCAACTTTTGCACGTCCACCAAGTACAGCATTCATATCAATCATTGTTCCTTTCACCGATTTCAGCACCAATATTTATTACAGCTCCCCATCATAATAACAGCTCTGTCGATATTCACTTTTATCACGTATAACATCTCCTGGTTCAATTCTAGCATTAATATTTTTAATATCAAGCATAGGGTACACCAAATTTCTTCTATCGTTTTTCAAGTAATAGTTTGTCAAATTATTTTCATTAATAATCCAATTTCTTCCAATTACCGAATACAACTTTTTAATCCTTCATTCCCAATTGCTTTACGAATAAAAATTTTTATTTCTTCTCATCTGTATAAAGTTCCACAGGTGTTGTAGCATCGGCAATATATTGAATAATCGCCTTTGATTTTTCCAATTCTGTCAGTACAATCCTCCATTTTTATTTTTAGTTTTGTAATAAATTTATCTATGTAGTTACAATTATTAATTCATTTTATATTTACCAAAATTATAACTTCTAATCAACACACTTCCTATATTTTATCATATAATTTTTACAACTATAACTTTAGTTTTTGCGTGAGAACTTTTTATTACAAAAGTTCACTAACACTCCAGAATCAAAATAAAAATCTTCTTTCTTAATAATTCTCTGATTACTGCTCCCCTAAACTTTTAAATTCAGATCATACAGTTTCTTTCACAAATCGCTCCATCCACCAAAACATCCACATACTCAAGACATTTTCTCCGAAGTTTATCTTCGGACTTCTTCCAGCGTATAGCCAGTATAAAGCCAAATATTCTTTTTCGTTTTTCCTTTAAAAATTTTCAACACTTTTAACATATCCACTGGATTAAAAAGAGGATCTCCACCACTTATATGTTATTCCATCAAGCAACGTATTTTCATTATTTCTTTGGCAATTTCTTCTAATTTATCATAGGTTAGCATATTCCGTGTTTCGGATTCCACGAATATTCGTTGTGCAACCAGAACAAGCGTGCGAACAGCCAGCAAAAATAAAAGTGAATAACGAAGTCCAGTACCATCAACAATCGATCTTTATAAGTCATTAAGAGTCTTAATGTAAAAATCATTTTTCAATTTTTCTGATGCCTTAACTTTGACTTTACCACTTTATTTTACCTCTTCCTCACAAATCTCAAAATTATCCTATTTTTACTCCGTGTTTTTACCCTATCATGCTCTTCAGCTTGCTTTGCACTGTTCCAGCTATCTAAATCTCCCGTGAGATAACCCGTTATTCTTCTAATTCTAGAAATATTATGGCTTTTACAAAATTGGACATTCATCATAAATTATCGCTTCGGTTCCGCAATCTCTGCATCTGTCAACAGGGTGGTTTATCGATCCGTAGCCAATTCCTGTATCTTTCATTACTTTTACAATTTTTAGCATAACACCCATATTTTTACGAGCTTCCCCATCCAGTTCCACATAAGTGATATGCCCACCTTTGTTAATTTATGAAATGGTGCCTCTTTCCTTATTTTATCAAAAAGACTGATTTCCTTTTACGTCAATATGAAATGAATTTACGTAATAATCCTGTCTGTGACATTTTTGATTACTCCAAAATCATTTTTATCAATACGTAAAAATCTTCCTGCTAGACTTTCTGCTGAGTTGCCAAAAATCGAATAATTCAAATGATATTTGTCTCTAAACTCATCTGCAACTGTTCCCATTTTTTCAATCGTATCGTAAAGTACTTTATAGGCAATTTCGCTTGTTCCGTGTTCTGCATCAAATAAAGCATACATTGCGTTTGCTCCACCTACAAATCCTATCGAAAGTGAACCTGAGTTGTATAGCTGCCACTTCCTCGTTCCTGTCTTTTCTAGACCAAGTCCCTTCCACAGATTGTCTGCTCATAAATGGAAATTGTTTTTGCCAAAGCTGTTTTTGGAAATTATAACGCTCGTAAAGCTGTTCTCCCTGCAAGATAAGTCAGTTCCAATACTTTTTCGGAATTCCTTTGTCAGTAATTCTATGTTATCTTCTTCATTTGCAAATTCTTCCAACTTTTTCCATTTCTGAAATTTCATTTTCCACTTTTTTCTTGTTAAAATGGCAACTCTAGGAAAATTTATGCTCGTAAAATGATAAATTTCCACGTCCAAGACCGCTCTTTTTCACCATTTATGTTTTCAAAGACACGTGTACGGCAACCCATTGTTGCAATTTCATACTTATATCAGGATCGTCCATTCTCCATTTTTCATGTTTGTTAAATTCTGAATCCAAAAATACAAAGTTCGGAAACAGTCTTCTGCTGGAAGTTTCACAGGACAAAAGCAATAAATCAAAATTTGGTCGCTGAAACTTTATATCTTCCAAGTCATTCCCATAAGAAATTTTTGATTTTTACACTTTTCCAGTGTCGCATCAAAAATCACTTTGAGCTAAATTATAGTCATTTTCAGTGTAATTAAGTCCTTCCTTCACTTTAAAAATCTGTATCGGAAAAAAATTGGAGTTTCATTTTTCCAAGCCCGCTGGATGTCGCCTTTAACAGTTCACGAAATTACCATTCGCCCTTCCTCTGAAGTGTCTGTTCCATAATTTATGAAGAAAATACGACTTGATTCCCTCCACGTGAGTGCATTGTATTTAGATTGTGCAAAAATCCTTCCATTGCCTGATAAGTTTCATTTTTAGTATCTTCATGCAGCTCTCACCAGTAATTTTTATCAAATCATTTTATTTATTTCAAAATATTCTTCAAAGCAATTTTATCTCATTTTTCATTGCATTTAATTGATGAAATATTTTTAGCAGAAATTCTTTTGCATTATTTTCAAATTCTTTTTGTAATTTCTACTCCATTTCTAATTTCAGCAAAACTCAAGATTCTTCTTTTTAAATGTCGTCTAAATGATTTTTAACACACCTTTGCCATGTAAAAATCAAATCGCGGAGTATTGCCTGTCACATATCTTTGCTCGTTCTGGTTTGTCTGAAAAATAATTGTAGCAAGAGTGGCATAAGTAGAAATGCTCTGTGCTTGAATATACCCATCGCTTAGTATAAAATCCCTTTTCAAACATATCTGCCAAGTCACTCTGCAAACAAGTCGTAGTCTTACTGGAATAAAAATCCAAATCGTGAATATGAATAAAGCCTTTTTCATGGAGCTCTTGAATTTTGGAGATAGCCGATTTTCCAAAGCATAAATCTTTGACACTTCGCTTGCTAAAACTTCATCATTTGTCCAGCTGGGTCATTGAAGACATATTGGCATTCTCATTACATAATGTCATTATCTCAACATTCACTATCCCTGCTATTATATTTTTCAAATTTTCTGTCAATTGTGGTTGCATTTCTATTCCTCCCTCATTCTCTGTACCAGTTTCCTATCCTAAAAATTTACAAGCTCATCAATTCCCAGTCCCTTCTCATTATCAATAATCCAAACGTATTTTTAACAAAAACACTATATATAGTTAATATAACTATAATGATAACACAATATTTTGTGTTTTTCAAGTTTTACTCATATATATATACTTCCATAAAAAGCCATTTTACAAAAATTTTTTCATTTTATCCCATTGTTTTTGATATTTATTTATTTTTCCTTCTAATCATATATTTTATAAATTTTTAACTCAAATTTTCTACATTTTTCAAATACAATCTAATTTTTCTTCAATCAAAATTTTTCATCAAAAGTTACTGGGATAATCTAAATGAGATAGAGATAATGATGAAAGAGGTATAGAATACTATAAAACAGCTAATGGTTATTATTACTGCAAGGACAAATATGGGAATATAGTTTATTAATGTACAATTTTGTAGAATAATTTAATCTGTGTGAAAGTGGAATTTTAGAATTCTGTTTCTTTTATTTATGTCGTTTAATTTTTTCTTTTTCATAATCTCATTTTTGATAAAGTTTTTCAGATAAAAAAATTGTCAAAATTCCAGCTACAATTTCTGCCATTGGAAAAAGCAATCCAAACTCCGTTAATTCCTCATTATTCCAGCAAGTAAATAGGAAAGTGGAAGAATAACAATTAATTGGCGAATTAATGAAACAATAAGGCTAAATATACCTTTACCCAAAGCTTGAAAATGTCCCACTGAAACAATCGAAAAGCGATTGCTATCAAAAACGCAAAAACTAATTATTCTAGGTGCAGGAATCCCAATTGAAAGCATATTATCTGAGCATCAAACAATTTAAGAATTGGAACAGGCAAAGTTTGACAAAGAACAAATCCAGCAAACATAATACCAAATGCATAAATATTTGCCAATTTCACAGCTTTCAAAAGCCTTTTTATTTTCCCAGCACCATAATTGTACGAAACAATTGAAATAACCGAATTGTTTAGCCCAAAAACTGGTAAAACAACAAAACTTTGCAACTTAAAAGTAAACTCAAGTACAGCCGTCGCTGTCGTTGAAAAATGGCCCAAAAGATTATTTAACTGAAATATCATAAATGACAGCACGCAGACTGCATAACTATTGATGGAAAACCAATTTCATAAATATTCGCAATCGTCTTAAAATGCACCGCAAACTTTTTGATAGCAAAAACGAACTTCGTGATTTTTCTTAATATTAAAAATACAAAGCCATTAGCATTGCAACAGTTTGCCCAAAAATCGTAGCCACAGCCGCACCAATAATCCCCATTTTTGGAAATCCTAAAAAGTCCAAAATAAAAATCGGATCAAATATAATATTTATAATCGCTCCTGTACTTTGGGTAATCATTGTATAAATCTGTTTTCCCGACGCAATCAGCATTCTCTCAAAGTAATTTCCAAAAATAATCGAAAAGGCAAAAAATCGAACAAATACTCAAATACTGAATTCCATAAGTCTCAATAAGTCCTGAAGTTTTGAAACTCAAAAATACAAAATTTCGCAAAAAATAGCCCAAAAATAGCAAACAAAATGGAATTCAAAAATTCCTAAAAATATCCCATTATGCACAACCCGTAGTTTACACCTTTTTCATCTTTTTGCTCCCAAATATCTCGCAATCAAAGCCGTTATCCTACACTCAACTCCAGTCCCCGCCGAAATCATCAGATTCTGGGCAGGAAACGACATCGAAACTGCAGTAAGTGCCTCTTCATTAATTCTAGCCACAAAAAGATCTGTCCACAATGTTATAAAATGCCTGTACAAACATCGAAGTAATAAAGTGGCAACGACATATAATTATAAGTTTATTAATTGGCATTGTCCCCATCTTATTCTCTAATTTCACTTTTTGCAATATCCATCAAAAATGTTCCTTTCTAAAATTTTTCATTATCATTAAATTTAAGTTTTTCTCTAATTATAAAAGTCTAATATTTTCAAAAGTTTTTACATTTATTATATCTTATAAATTCACAAAATTCAATATTTTTCATTTTTAAACGAGATTTAGTATTAAATTAGTTTTATTTAATAACAGTTTTACTATTTTATTGTATTTTCCTTATTTTTTACAGGATTGCTAATTGCACAAATCATTTAATCTTGCAATAAATGTTTATCCTGATAATTAAAAATTGTAGCAATCTTGCTACGCAATACTTATAGCTAGACTCCGACTTTTATTTTGCCCAACTCCGAAACTCCTCCTTGCAGTCATCAAACACTCGATAGTTGAACAAATAAAATCTCCGTCAGTTTATTAAACTACAAAGATATTTATTATAAATTTCCGAGATTTTTAATTTTTCAGTAAAAACAACTTGTCTAAGCTTTTTCTATTTTATTTAACCTTATTGAATAATTGAGAATTAAATTTTATAAAAATATATAGAAAAACTTAAAAATGATGCTAAAATATTTACATAAAATTATGTTTTATGATTTAATAGATAGAGGTGGAAAGTGAAAGAGAAAATTATTATTATCGATTTTGGTTCACAATACAGCCAATTAATTGCCGGAAGAATTAGAGAAATGGAAGTTTATTGCGAAATTGTGCCTTTAATTGATGTTGAAAAATAAAAATGGAGAAGAAAAAGTAAAAGGAATTATCTTTTCAGGAGGTCCTCGCTTTCAGTTTATAGAAAAAAGACGCTCCAACTGTAAATCCTGAAGTATTTAACTTAAATCTTCCTATTTTTGGGCATTTGCTACGGAATGCAATTAATTACACACTTTAAATGGCGGAAAAGTTGAAAAAGCTGATTCAAGGGAGTTTGGAAAAGCTGTATTAGAAGTAGAAAATAACGATAATCCTTTGTTTACAGGAGTAAAAAAATCTTCTAACATCTGGATGAGCCACAACGATCACATCACAGAATTGCCAACAGGCTTTGAAATTATCGCAAAAACAGATTCATCAATCGCCGCAATTACAAACAACAACGGAATTTATGCACTTCAATTCCACCCAAGTAGTCCATTCTGAATGTGGAACACAAATTTTGGAAAATTTTGTATTTAACATCTGTAGATGCGAAAAAAACTGGAAAATTTCAAGTTTTATTACTGAAAAAACAAAATCCATCAAGGAAACTGTCGGAGATGAACACGTGCTGCTTGCTCTTTCTGGTGGAGTGGACTCATCAGTTGCCGCAGTTCTAATTAACAATGCAATCGGACACCAGCTTACTTGTATGTTTGTAGATACTGGTCTTCTAAGAAAAGATGAAGGAAAAAGTTTTTAGAATATTACAAAGAGCATTTTTGACTTAAACATTGTTTTTGTTGATGCAAAAAGACAGATTTTTAAATAAATTAAAAAGGCGTAGACGAGCCTGGAAGCCAAGAGAAAAATCATTGGAAACGAATTTATCGAAGTATTTAACGAAGAAATCAGAAAACTTAAAGGACAAGAAGGTGCAAAAATTCCTAGCACAAGGAACAATTTATCCTGATGTTATTGAATCACAGTCCATAAAAGGCCCTTCCCACACAATAAAAATCTCACCATAACGTAGGAGGATTACCAGAAGACTTACAATTTGAACTGTTAGAGCCTTTAAAAGAATTATTTAAAGATGAAGTAAGAAAAAGTAGGACACGAACTTGGACTGCCTGACACAATTATAAAAAGACACCCCTTCCCAGGCCCAGGACTTGGAATCAGAGTTATCGGAGAAGTAACTCCTGACAAAGTAAAAATCCTTCAAGAAGCTGACGACATCTTCATCACAGAACTAATGGAACAAGGACTTTACGACAAAGTAGATCAGGCATTCGTAACATTACTGCCTGTAAAAACTGTCGGAGTAATGGGCGACCAAAGAACTATATGAATACGTGCATATTCGTTCAGTAAATACAATTGATTTTATGACTGCCACTATGGTCAAAAACTGCCTTACGAATTCCTTTGAGGAAGTGTCAAACAAGATTATAAACAAAAGTAAACGGAATTAACAGAATTGTGTACGATATTTTCTTCTAAGTCGGGGACAATTGAGTGGGAATAAAAATAAAATTTGAAATTTTTGATTTTTTGGTAAAAATAAAAATAAGTATTTAAACAATTAAAAAATTAAAGTTGTAGAGTAGTCACTGACAAACACATAAATATTTTAAAATACGTAACAAATGTTACAAAATAATAGCTAATATTGATAATTATAAAAATATATTAAATATTAGTTATTATATAAAATATAAAAATTGATATAATAAAATTATTTTTATAAAGAAAAATTTATAAAAATATATCTAAGATTATAAAAATCATTAATATTATAGATTAAAAATTTAATGATTATCTCATCTGTTTGCCGTGTAGAGTAGTAATAAAACAAAATTTGATTGGAAATATTTAAATGAAAAATTACGAACTAACCGTTGATGAGCTATTAAAAATTAAAGATATTTTTGATTGGGAAATAATAAATGAAGATTTATCTCATTTTGATAGATACTGTCAAAAATAGAACAATTCAAATCAAAAAGAACAAAAAGAACTAATTTTTAGAATTAACAGAACGTTATTTATGGATTAAGTCTACAAATTATATTACACATTTAGAGATAGCTTTAAAAATTATTAAACGTATCAAAAATATTGAAAAGAAACGAGACTAAAATATACGTTACTCCATTATGACACCAAAAAGACTTTTTAGAACTAAAAAGTTTTCATTATTTTTGCTTGTTATTTACTGGTAATGAATTATATAATAAATTTCCAAAAATTAACTTTGAACTCATTAATCTTAAAATTAACATAAAAGAACAATATTTAAGAGAAGTAAATGAATATTTAAACAAAGATAATACAATTTTTTTATAGCAGTAGATGATTTTTTATTGGTACAGGAGATACTGCAAAAAAATATATTCAAACTTTTATCTTCTTGCGAGAATATCGAAAATCTTATTATTTTTGACATTAGTAATTCAAAAAGAGGCTATACAAAAAATTAAAAGAAAATTATCCAAAAATTAAAATTTTTAGTAGTGTAATACGAAAAAGGAATTTCAGATTGTTATTTTAATTCTGAATTATCTAAAAATAAGTACAATGAAACAAATTGAAAAAGAAACTAGAAAAACTAGATAAAAATTCCTTTTTGGATATGGAGATCCGAATCTTTAGTAACTATGATTCTGAACTCCTAATAATACATTCCCTATTTTTGGCAGATGGTGAAAATCCTCCATTTCCAAGATAATTAAAAAGAGGTGAAATAAATTGTTACTGGATAGAAGAATTAGAGCTTATTTTTGTTAAAATTACTAAATGAAAATGGAAATATTTCAAATTTGGAAAAAGTGGATATTCTTTCTACGAAATTGCAAGTGAATATTCAAAACTTATTAATGAAGATTTTATTACTTTCAAATGGAAATAATTTTTATTCTTTCTGAAAAAGGATTATCTGAGCTAGAAAAATGCATATTTAAAGAAAGTAAAAATTGGAAAATATATCCATATCTCAAAAATATAAAAATTAATAAAACTGATAAGTATGAAATTTATATTGAATAATTTAAATAGTGTAATTAGACTCTGTTCATATTTTTAAATATGAATTGATTGATGAGTTCGTCAATCAGAGAAAATCTAAATTTTTTCGAGCCTCTAGGACAAAGGTTCGACATTTTTGCGGAGAAAAATATTCACCTTTTTGTCAAAGAATCACAAATATTAATATTTTGTGATTCGCAATGAATCATGAGATTATTAATTGCAAGATAATTTTTAGTAATTACACTTAATTTATATAGGCAATTGTAAAAAGTAATTCAACAAATATAGTATTTTTATCTAAAAATATTAAAGTTTTATTGTGAAAAATATTGGAGAAAAAAATAGCATAACCCAAAAACTGTAAAAATATTATAATTTTAGGGATTTTAAACTTTTATAAATGGCTATTTGTTTATAGAGAAGGAGATAAAATGAAATGAAACATATAGAACCAACTATATGAAATTAGCAAAAATAAATGGAAAAAGATGATAATTACTTGTATACAACAATTAGAATATGCCAAAGAATTTATTTGACAATAATTTTACCTATTATATATAACCAAAAACATCTAAGTAATTTAATTGGATATTCGTTAGAATTTCTTTACTCAGTTAGTAATGATCCTAGAAAGTTTTATCGTTCTTTTAAAATAAACACGGAAAAAGAGAAATTAATGAACCTCTTCCGAGCCTAAAAAGAAATTCAACACTGGATTCTTGAAGAAATACTCTATAATATAAAGATCAGCCCATTTGCTAAGGCATATATAAAAAGAAATCTTTAAAGGAAAAATGCCAAATTTCACGAAGAATCAAAGCAAAAGTTTTAACTATGGGATTTGTAAAAAATCCTTCTATTAACTTTAAAAAGAGTTCTTAATGTATTTAAATCTGTTGGATATAGAGATAGTGTAGCCGTTATGTTAGCAAATCTCTGTTGTTTTCAAAGAAAACTACCACGGGAGCTCAACCAGTCCTATGCTATCAAACATTGCTAAAAGACTTAGATGATAAAATTTCAAATTATGTAATTGAAAAATTAGATACACTAGATATGCTGATGATTTAACTCTTTCTGGTAACTTTAATGAACAAGAGTTATAAAAAGATATTAAAAAGATTGTTTATTCTGAAAAATTTTTGATTAATAAAGAAAAACTAGAGTTAGAAAAGAGAAATCAACGACAAGTAGTTACAGGAATAGTAGTTAATGAAAAATGCAACTTAATAAAAATTACGCCATCAAATAAGAAGTCAAGTTTATTATATATATATGGTTTAGCTGAACATATCGAACGTACTTCAAAACAAAAAGAAAAACTATATTTATTATTTAATAGGCATTTACATCTTATGCTTCATTCATAAATCCTAATGATAAAAACTTAAAGAGTATCTTGAAATATTAAAAGATGAATTAAAAATTCAATTAAAAGTATGATATAAATATTTTTAATTATCAGAATTAATGAAATTCTAGAGAATTTGTAGTTTTTGATTTATAAAATTTTATTAACTTTATATATCTCTAAATACTGTTCTCTATTTAAATAGCGAATGTTTAATAAATTTTTGAGATTATATACTAAAACTTTTTGCCCTATAGTATAGTTTCTATTTTTATAATGGGATTTAGTATTTAGATTATTTTATTTAATATTAGTTTTACTATGTTGGTTTTCCATGGATTGCTCATTATTGCAAATCCTGTACCTATGGTTAGACTGCGACTTTTTATCCTTTGTTGAAAAGTTTGTAATAACTTCGTTATTTAAATGGTGGTTTAGTATTAAATCTTTTCTTTCATAATAAAAACATAACCTTTCAAACTTCAAATTTAAATTTCTAGTTTGTTAGATTATGTTTTATTTTTAATATAATTGTTTAATATATTATACTAATTTTTAATATTTAAATAACACTCTTGCAAATTGTACTCAAAAGTTTAATTTTTAACCTTCTTCTTCAAAGTAAATCATATGACCATAAAAATAATCAAGTGCTTTAATTTTTCTTATTCCACTTGGAAATAATTTACAGTTATTAAAAATACCAATATCCTACTTCACCAATATACGGACTCAGAACCTTCTGGCTGAGAACCTTGTGAGTATAGTTACCTCCTTTTTAATAAGATTTAACAGAGCTTTATTTTAAGTCTGGTCTCTTTCCATCATAAATATCAGGATAATTAACATAAGTTCTTCCTATATTTTTGACATATGAGTTTTTCCCAAATAAAGTAGTAAAATGTCCTCTTATATAGCTCCTTCACTTTTTGGTTATGTTTATATCTTTAGGGAGTAAGCATAAGTTGTTGTACAGGCACAAATAAAGATAAAACCTAGTAACATTTTTCATAATAAATCCTCCTCCTAAATTTTTGATACATTAACTAGTATCTTTTCACTATAAAGATACCCTATTTAATACAATTGTCAAGCTATTTTTGAATTATTTTTGAAAATTTTTCAAATGAAATTATTATAAGTATTTTTATATATATTTTGTGTTTTTAAAAGCAGTATTTTATTTACGTAAAAATTCTTGACATATGAAAGAAAATATTATATAATCAGAATATAACAAAGCGGAATTTTGTTTTACTTTTAAAATTAGATTTGGAGGAATTAAATATGATTTACTTATAACAATACTAGCTATAGGTGTACTATCTTACGGAAATAACGACAAAAAGAAAATTCTGCCACTGTACCTGAAAAATAATACACAAAATGTTCAAAAATGTGGAACAAACCACAACAAACTGAAAATAAGGGAAATATCCAGTAATGAAAATTCAAGTTCAGATGGAGAAGGCAATTACGCAAAAGGATGGATGAAGAGTATACGACCAGATGGTGATTTGTATACAGACAAGTTTTTGAATAAAATATTTGGTTACACAGACACATCTGAAAGCTTTAAAATTCAAAAAGACAGTCAAGGATATTTTTAACAAGATATGTAGATGAATCTCAGAACAGGATAATTCTGGTTCAAGAAAGAAGAAATAGTGAGATTGAAAATTAGAAAGAGGCACAATTCTTCAAAGAAGTAAGCAATGAGCCTTTAGCTTATGCTTATGATACAAAAATTATGGTGTTTTTAAACCCAGAGAATAATTACAGAATAATACTTACAACTGACTAGATTGAAATTTTCTCCATATTTTTACTAAAAATCATTTTTATTTGACAAAGAAAAATAATGTCTTATAATATTATGTTTTAAAAGTTTTATAAACAAAAATTATAGTAAAAAATACAAAAGGGAGAAAGATTATGAAAAATTATTTTTATTTTTAGTAATATTAGTTTTTGGTTCTGGAATTATCATTGCCAAAAGAAATATTTAGTGGGAAAGTACCTGAAAATATTGTATTTGTTGGAGATTCGATAATGAATAGCAGTAAAAAAATATATTGGTCCTAACTTCAAAAATCCCTTATTTTGATACAAAAATATCACGTCAATTTTCGACACTTCCAGGGATTGTTACTAAATTAGTGGAAGAGGATAAATTAAAAACAGTATTAGTTGTACATCTTTGGAACAAACGGAAAATTTACAGATAAAGATTTTGATTATGTTATGGAAATGGCAAAAAGGGAAAGATGTATTCTTTATGAAATACTGCTCACAAAGACCCTTAGGAACAAGAAGTAAATAACAAATTAAAAGAAAAAGTTGCACAATATAGTAATGCTTACCTAATTGACTGGTACTCTTATGCGAAAGGTAAAAAATGAATATTTCTATAAAGACAGAACTCATTTAAATGATAACGGACAAAAATATTATGCAGACTTTCTAACTAACGAAATTAAAAATATTATCTTGGAGAAACTAGAAAATCTGAATCTGCAAAGATAATTCTTCAAATATAGCCAAAGCCCAAAATATTCAATTAAATAAAATAACTAATTTGACTAAATAATTTTTATAAAACTACTTTAATTTCAAACTAAAAAGTTAAGCTGTATTGATTTCATACAATTTTAAAAAGTTTGTTTTTAAGGTAGTTTTTATTTTACTAAAATACAAATTTTAAAGAAAGGAATTTTTCTTATTTATGAAAAGAAAGAATACAGAGTTTAGATATACTAGGGCAATTGCACTTTATACTTATCTGTGTTTATCATTGGTTTTCCTATAAAGGAACTTACATCAGTTGTTGTTATATTTTTGCACTAAGCGGATATTTGGTTACAAAGCGGTCTTCTTTCCAGAGATTTTACAATTTTTCAGTAATTAAACGAAGGCTAAGAAAAGTTTATCCTAGTTTGCATAATTGTAATTCTAGCTCTCAACTATTGCATTATATTTTGTAAACAACGGACTTGAAATGAAATATAAATATGGTGATATTTTCCATATTGGGGATTAAACAATATTTATCAGATTTTTCAAAAATGTCCTATTTTGATAATTTTTGGGATTATATTACCGTTAACACTATATTTGGGCTTTATCATTTTTAATACAAATGTATATATTTTTCCCATTTTTAGTACAAGGACTTAAAAAATGAAATTAAAAATAATACAATTGGAATTATTTTTCAGGAATTGGGATAATTTCTGCTTTAATAATGGCTTTTAGTATTTTATACAACTTCAAAAATCTCCAGAAGGAGCAGATTTTTCAAGAATATATTATGGAACTGACACGAGAGCCTTTTGCATTCTTCTGTCCTCGTTTTGCAATAGCATGTTTTTATACAAATAGGGAAATAAAAATAATACCGAGATTATATCTGTCTTTAGGAATCTTAGGGTTATTTTTCATTAATTTTTCTTTTGTTTTGGACTAGATTACAGAAGTGCTTACAATTATTATGGACTAATGTTTTTATCAAGTATTTTGATAGGATTTACAATTGTTTTATTCTCAAAACCTGAATTACAAAAATTCAATCTTTCAAAATATAAAAATCTTTTAATCCAATAATAAGATTAGGACAACATCAATATCAATACTATTTGTAGCAATATCCAGTTATGATATTTGCACGTGAATATTTTAAATGGACAAAAACTATCCAACACTCAGCAATTTTTATTCAAATTATTGTTTTAGTGGCACTTTCGGAATTAAGCTACTTTTTATTTGGAGAAAGTATAAAATATATAAAGCTACCCTGTTTTAATTTCTATTTTTGCAAATTTTAATATACTCTCCAATGTGAAAATAAAGATTTGGAGGAAATGAAAGCCCAGACAAGTCATATGCAGCCTAACACGCAACTGTAGAAGATACTAAAACCTTCTCAACCTACCACTACTACAGCGAACACAAACTGGAAATTTAACAATGGACGAACTTCTTAATGCTATAAATACTCCATCAAAAGGTATTGAAGAAGAATCAAAAATTCAAGATGAAATTTTGCAAAAATATCCTAATGATGAACGAAATATTATTTATCGGAGATTCTGTATTGGATATGACAAAAAAGATTGACTTAAAGAAAAATATCCAAACGCAATTATTGAAAAGCAAAAGTTGGACGTCAATTTTTATGAATTACCAAAGATGTTAACAAATTATGCTCAGAATGGAAAATTATTATAGTAGTGCACTTGGAACCGATGGTACAATTTACGAAAAGGATATGAAATCTGTTTTGGAAACATTGAAGGGACATATAGTATTTACTTTATAAACACAGTTATGCCTGATCTCATAGAGATAGTGTTAATGCGGAAATTAAAAGGCAAGTGCTGAGAATCCAAAATATAAAGGTAATTGACTGGTATTCATACTCAAAAGGTAAACAGCAGTATTTCTACAAAAGACGGAACACATCCAAAAACCTCATCACTAAAAGATATATTAACTTGCTTTTACTCTGTACTAAGCAAAAGATATTTTTAAATTCAACTTCAAATACAAACACAAGTACAAAGTAAATAATTTAACAAAAAGTTATCTTATACTAATATCCATTTTGGACTAATCTAAAAAGTTGGATACACAATCTAGCTACACAGTAAAGGATTGATTTCTGTATAAAGCAGAAGTTAATCCTTTTAATTTTTCTTCTTTACTCGGATAAAAATATAGTATCTAAAGTTAATTTTTAAAAATCTCTCTCTTATACATATTTTATTTTAAATTCATTGTGATCTTTCTCTTTCTAATTTTTGATATATTTTTATTGTTTACTTTGTTGATTATTTAATAAATTAGTATTATTTCTCGTTTAAAAATAGGAATTAATTTTTATAATAGGCTTGTTTAATAGCTAATTTATAATCATTAAATTATTTTTAGATATCTTGATTAATAAATATTTTTCATAATCTTATGTTTTTCTTTTTATTTTTTCGTAAGTTGTTCATTGCCACAAAACCTTATCTTGGAGTAAAAATTTGGATTAATTTCGTTATTTAAATAGGGTTTTAGTATAAATAGTTTTGATATCATTTAAAATTTAATAAACATTGAAATTTTTATTCTTTTTAGTAATAATAAAATATAAAGACCTAGAATTAAGTACAAAATTATTCTAAAAACTTTTTCAATATTATGTTTAAAAAGAAATAAAAAGTGTTGAAAAAGTTTATTCAATATGATATAAAGTATTCGTAAATTAAAAATTAAGTTAATTTTTGTAGAATAATATTTTAAATTATACTCGATATTGAACTATTAAACTAAGTTTTTGGATAAAAAGCTATCGTTAAATCAAATATTTTTGAGATTTGAGTAAAATATCCATAACTTTTGAGTTTAATTTCAAAATATTATTATAATAATTAAAAAGTGTAGAAAGGAGAATACGACTATTAATACAGCATACTTTTGAAAATAAAAATTGAAATTATTTAAATGGTTTTTAGAAAATTAAATTTATAAAAACTAGATAAATGTAATATCCTATTTAATATTGCAATTTATCTTATAAATAAAGAGTTATTATAATTGGTCGTAAAAAGAAATGAAGAAATATTGAACTTGTATATTGTGAGCATGGACAAACTGAATGGAATGTGCTGGAGAAATTTCAAGGGCAGTTAAATTCACCTCTTACAGAGAGGAAAAGATCAAATTAGAAACACAGCCTTGAGTCTTGCAAATATTGACTTTAAAGCCATTTATACAAGTGAACTGGAAAGAACAATTGAGAAACAGCTAAAATTCTTTTAGAAAATAATAATGTGGAGAAAAAGAAAAATCAACATAGAAAATTGAAATTACAAAATTGAATGAGATTAAATAGAAATTTATTTTGGTAAATGTGAGGATGAGCTTTAAAGAAATCTTTGTAAAATATCCTGAAGACTCATAATTATTTCTATGATGTAAAAATTATTGTGCAAAAGAATGTCCAAGGGAAGAATTGACAGATGGGCTAGAACGATTTTTACAAGGATTGAATAAAATTACAGAGCAAAACAGTAATGGAAATATCTTAGTTATTACACATGGAACTGTTTTGGAATTGTACAACTATATCAAAAATAAGAAATCACATGTCTCTGGATGAGAAAATTAATTGGTAATGGAGAATATAAAATTTTTGTTTACAAAAATGGAAAATACACTATGAGGTAATAAAATTTATGAAAATAGATTATTTTAACTTTTGTAGAAAAATACAAAGAAATAGAAATTTTTGAAATTTTATAATACTATAAAAATATCCTCAAATCCTAATAATATTTGATTTTGATAATCTGATATTAAAGAGTTTGTAAAATAATTTTATAGTATTAAATAAATTCAAACATACATATTAAGGAGAGAGAAAAATAATACAATGAGAATTTTGGATAATTGGTGGAACAAAAGATTCTAGAAAATATTTTAGATGAGATTTTAAAATGAAGATAAAAAGATTATTATTAGCACTGCAACTGAATATGGAGGAAAAATTGCTTGAAGATGTAGCTAAAAATGAGAATGTGGAAGTAATTTCAGAAGAGATTGAATGTATTGCAAATTGAAGATATGATTTTGGATATTGATTTAATTGTTGATGCGAGTCATCCATACGCACAAAATATTAGTCGTACAGTCATCTCAATGGTAAAGTTACTTAAATGAAAAGAGGCTAATCAAGAGAAAAAGTAAAATATATAAGATTTGAGCGAAAAATGTTGATTATGAAACGAGAATGTATTCAAATTTCAAAATTTACAGGAAGTAATCAAATACTTATAAACAATTTGAAAATAAAAATGTGCTGTAGTACGCTGGGTTCCAATACTTTAGCCGAAATAAACGAAATTAGTGATAAAAATAATTTATTTGTACGAATTTTGCAACAACTTCTTCGATAAAAAGTGCAGAAGAACTTGGATATTTACCTAAAAAATATCATTGCTATGCAAGGACCATTTTTCAAAAATGAACATTGTAATGTTGCAAGACCTGAAAAATAGATTACTTAATTACAAAGGAAAGTGGCGAAACTGGAGAACTGCAAAAGTAGGAAGCTTGTCAGGAATGTAGGTAGTTACAATTTTGGCAATTCGACGTCCTGTTTTAGATTACAGTACAGTTTTAACACAATTGAGGAATTAACTGAGATACTTGGTTAAGCTTTTAAAAATTTTAATAGAATTAAAAATTTAGGGATAATTTGAATAAGTAGTTTTTCTTTTTAGTATTCAAAAATAAAAAGAAAAAGACAAATCTTATGATAGTCCTCTTTTTATTTTTATAAACTTATTATTTCTTTTTACTATATTATCTAGTAAAAATTCTTTTGAATTTTCTTCATATCCTATCAATATCTTTTCTTTCAGCGATTCCCTTTTATCGTGTATCTTTTTACCTTTTTGCAAAGCTCCTATTTCCATTTTTACAAGCCTTTTGCTTTGTATAAACTGAAATTGGAACAATAGTGTAGCCTTGTTCCTTTGATTTTTCTACTCCATTTTCTTTATTTCACGTCTATTCAAAAGCAATTTTTCTCACACGAGATTCTGCCACATTGTTGATATTTCCAAATTCATAAGGTGTAATATGCATATTCATTACGAAAAACTTCATCCCGTATAATTCTTATAAAACTTTCTTTTTATGCTGACTTTTTCCAGCTTTTTACCGATTTTTACTTCCGTTCCCATAAGTTCAATACCTGCTTTCCAGCTTATCTTCTATGAAATAATCGTGAAAAGCCTTTTTATTTCTAGCTAATACTGCATTTTCCTCCTGCAATATTTGTTTTTATTCCTCTTCAGCCTCTCTCGATTTTTGGTCTTTCTTCCACATAAAATTATAACCTCAATTTCATTTTTGCATAACTGCACTTCACAACGCTTACTTTCATTGTACTTCCCATAGTGTAGGACTCAGTTATTTCTTTTTATCCATGATTTTAAAGTTTTTCCTCATCATAAATAAAAGTTATCACGTGCTGTTGTAACATTGTAAACCACTTCTATGTGATTTTCTAGTTCCATAAATATCTTATTTTTATTCATCCTGCTAAGTCTAGTCAATAAACTTGTCCCAATTTTATCTTGCATATACTCAATCAACTTGATTTTTACACTGTCTTCTTCCAGTTTATCCGCTATTCTTTTCAGTTCTCGAAATACTTGAGGCAATTTGCTTTCAAAATTAGCTCCATATTTTAGCCTTTTTCTTTTTCGTTCATAAATTTTTCAATCGAACGTCCAAGCATTCTGTGAACAATTAAGTCAGAATATCGACGTATCGGTGATGTAAAGTGCAAATAATATTTAGAAGCAAGACCAAAATGTCCCAAATTTTTGTTGGCATATCTTGTATGCTGCATTGCCGTAAAATTAGTTTGTGAATCAGAATACCCTTCTGGCAGTCCTGTTGTTCTTTCTATTATGTTCTGAAATTTTGCAGGATGCATTTCTTCCAATCCTTTTTAGGAATATCCAAATTTTATCAGTGTTTCATCTAACGCTTGAACTTTCGCCTTGTCAGGATCTTCGTGGACTCTGTAAATTGCTGGAATTTCTTCCCAGAAAAGTTTTTTCCGCCACAGTTTCATTTTGCAATAACCATAAAGTCTTCAATAATTCTTTCAGCTTCCCTCTAGAACGCAATACGATGTCCTTTACGGCTTTATTTCTCATCTAAGACTACCTTTATCTCAGGTAATTCAAAATCAATGCTCCCACGTCTCTTTTTGTTGTTTCTGATGATTTTAGATAATTCCAGCATATTTTTAGCATTTCATCAATTTTTCTATATTTATCATATAGATTTCGATATTCTTCAGATTCTTCATTCTTTTTCAAAATTGTATTCACATTTTTCGTAAGTCATTCTGTATTTAGATTTTTATAACCGATTTGTAAAAATCATTTCTTTCAACTTTACCTTTTTATCCAAATCCATTTCTACAGTAAAAAGTCAGTTTATCCTCATTTGGATTAAGGAACATAAATTATTTGACAATTTTCTTGGCAACATAGGAATTACCCTGTCTACAAGATAAAATTGAGTTTCCACGCTTCAATGCTTCTGTATCAATCTCGCTATTTTCCGTACATAGTAAGAAACATCAGCAATGCTTACAAAAAGTTTATACCCATCTTCTGTTTTTTTCCACATAAACTGCATCATCAAATCTTTCGCATCAGAGCCATCAATTGTAATAATGTCAAGAGTGTCTCAAATCTTCTCGATTTTTAGTTCTTCCGAAAAATCCCTCATCAATCTTTGTCTAGTTCCCTCAAGACTTCATTTGGAAATTTCTCCTCAATCCCTCCATTCAAAAAGCAATGATGAAATTAGTGCCTCTGTATCCTTTGGACTTCCCAGAACGCTTACAATCTCTCCTTCAGGCTTTCTTTCCTCATCTCCCCAGAAAATCAACCTTTACAGCCACTAAATCTCAGTTTTTGAACCTTTTATCAATGGAATATAAATATCCTTTGGAGAATTTCTTGGACGCACAAAGCCAAAAACTTAAAATTATGCTCAAAAACCCCAACAATAACATCTCGATTTCTTTTCACAACTTTGTAAACTTCACCTTCTACGCTTTCTTTTCCATCTGAACTTTCCTTCAAAAATACGTACTAAAACTGTATCTCCATTCATAGCTGTATTCAAATAAGTTCCGGGAATAAAGACGCTAGCCTCCCCATTAATATCAAGAAATCCAAAATTTCCAGCTCGAAATAGAAATTTCACCTTTCACAAAACCCTTCCTTCTCAGGTAAAAGTATATCTTCCATTCCTTTTTCAAATAAATATGGCCACTTTCTTCCCACGTATCAAAAAGTTGCTATACATTTTCCGCTTTTTCTGGCTCCATTCAACCAGCATGTATTTCCTGAAAAAAGTAAACTCATATTCTAGAACCAGTATCTTTCAAATACTTTAATTCTCTCTCTTCCTTAAAGTTCCATCTTTTGATGTTTTTCATTTTCTATATTGTAATTTTTCCACTAATCCCTTATGAAAATTTTTCATCGTTATTTTTCAATATTTTTTTATATTTTCTTCTTTCTTTTTATTTCCCATATTTTTCCCTCTGTCTTTGTTTCGATGTATCAAATTGTACTATTTCTCATTTAAATAACAAATATTTCATAAATTTTGAATTATACTATGTAACAAGTATTTGAAACTCTATTGTGATTATTATAATTTCTTATTTTTAATGAAAGTTTAGTATTAATCTAAATTATAAAATTCTAGTAAAATATGCCTAAAAACTGTCAAAGTAATGCCTTTTCAGTTATATTTTCAAAGCATTTTTTAGATTAAATCTAATTTTTAAATTTTATGCCTGGTTGGCTATTATTGAATTTCTAAATTTTATAATATTGGGATGAATAATCGAATCCTTTGAAAAGTAAATATTTTAATTTTTTCCTCAATTTCAAATTTTTATTGCTTTATCTAAATCAGTTTTTGCAAGTTCTCTAGCTGTTTCCACACACTTCCCAGCTACCTTTCCTCAATTGCATCTGAAAGATAAATAATCTTGGCAAGAGTACTCATATTTTCTTTTCCCAATCGTATGATATTTTTATCCCATCCAAAAATTTCCTCATCATCAATTCCAAACAATTCATAATTTTTGCCGTACAAACTCAGCTCCTGCAAATCCATGAGAGCACAGCAGTAGATTTCGACATCTTGTCATCTACTTCAGGATATTTTCCCCTTCGTTAAGTCAATCATAACTGACAAGTCAAAAATTTTTGCCACATCATAAGCCAAGCCGAAGTAGCAACTTTTTCCACATCAACATTATAAATCTCTGCAAGCTCTACAGCACATTTTACAACTCTTTCCACATGAGTTGTATCTTTTTCATCAAATATTTTTACATTTCTTCTAATTTTTATTTATATCTATCATTCTTCTCGCCTCCACTTAAAATAATTTTCACTAAATATTCTCATTATTACTATTATACTACACGACAAAGACAACAAATCTAATATATTGAATAAAAATACGAAGAATTAAAAATAACCTTTTAATATTAAATCTTATCAATATAATAAATGTATAACTCTTATACATAGTATTTATATATCTTTGCTACAATAAAAACTTTTAACTGAAATTATGAAAAATATTAGTAAATTTAAGAAAAGTTTCAAAATATTAGAAAAAGACAAGAATCCTTTTTAAAAGAAAGTTTTCTTGTCTAATTAACAATATTCTTGGAATAATTTACTATTTTGATATTTAGAATAACCTCATTCATTAACATACTATACAATAGCTTTATTCCTTTTTATGAAATTTTGCAAAAATGGCGTCACGGTTGGACTCGAACCAACGACCCTCTGATTAACAGTCAGATGCTCTAACCGGCTGAGCTACGGAGACACACAAAAGAAAAAAAGTTTGGCAACTGCCTGATTTTTCCCGGGACGAATCCAAGTATCGTAGGCGTAAACAGACTTAACTGCCGGGTTCGAAATGTAACGGGTGTATCCCTCTGCTAGCATCACCAAACTTTAAAAACTAAATTGTCAAGTTAAGACAATGAGAAATAAATAGTAGCAGTAAAAGATTAATTAAAAAGCAGATGCAATATTAGTACCAGTCAGCTGAATGCATTCTGCACTTACACCTCTGGCCTATCAACCATATGTTCTCCATGGATACTGCGAATACTCATCTCAAAGTCGGCTTCTCGCTTAGATGCTTTCAGCGATTATCCGTTCCAGACGTGACTACCCAGCCATGCCACTGGCGTGACAACTGGTACATCAGAGGTCTGTCCAGCCCGGTCCTCTCGTACTAAGGTCAGATCTTTTTCAGTATTCAGGCGCCTGCAGTGGATAGGGACCGAACTGTCTCACGACGTTCTGAACCCAGCTCGCGTGCCTCTTTAATGGGCGAACAGCCCAACCCTTGGGACCTTCTCCAGCCCCAGGATGAGACGAGCCGACATCGAGGTGCCAAAACACTTCCGTCGATATGGACTCTTGGGAAGTATCAGCCTGTTATCCCCGGGGTAGCTTTTTATCCGTTGAGCGACGGTCCTTCCATGCGGAACCGCCGGATCACTAACTCCCTACTTTCGTACCTGCTCGACCCGTCAGTCTTGCAGTCAAGCTCCCTTATGCGTTTGCACTCTTAGGCTGATTTCCATCCAGCCTGAGGGAACCTTTGAACGCCTCCGTTACTCTTTTGGGAGGCGACCGCCCTCAGATCAAACTGCCCATCTAGCACTGTCTCCGTTACCAGATTAGAATTTCAACGGCATATGGTTGGTATTCCAACGGCGACTCTGTTAAAACTGACGCCTTAACTTCACAGTCTCCCAACTATCCTATACACACGCGCCAAAACCCAATGCCAAACTACAGTAAAGCTCCACGGGGTCTTTCCGTCCTACTGCAGGTAGCCGGTATCTTCACCGGCATTACAACTTCACCAGGTCTCCAGCCAAGACAGCTCCCAAATCATTTCACCATTCATGTGCAGGTCGGAACTTACCCGACAAGGAATTTCGCTACCTTAGGACCGTTATAGTTACAGTAGCCGTTCACCGGGGCTTCAATTTGAATCTCTCAATCCTCCTCTTAACCTTCCGGCACTGGGCGGGTGTCAGCCCATATCGTCGCCTTTCAGCTTAGCATAGACCTGTGTTTTTGGTAAACAGTTGCTTGGGACTCTTCACTGCGTACCTGTTTCCCTTGAGTGTTCTCCTCCTCAAGTATATCAGGCACCCCTTCTCCCGAAGTTACGGGGCTATTTTGCAGAGTTCCTTAGCTAGAGTTATCCTGTCGGCCTTAAGTTTCTCACTCTGTCCACCTGTGTCGGTTTTACAGTGCAGGGCACTGCTTTCTCATCGATAGAAGTTTTTCTCGGCAGTGTAGGGATCTGTGACTTATGCTAATGCACTTCCCCATCAGGTCTCACATTTAGACACGCGGATTTTTCCTGCGTGTCCATCTCTCGCCCTATAGAAGACTATTCCGTCAGTCTTCTCACATACCTTCCTGCGTCACTCCGTCTCTCAAGCGATAATAGTGGTACAGGAATATTAACCTGTTTTCCATTCGCCATCACAATTTTGCTTATGCTTAGGTCCCGACTTCCCCAGGGCGGACAAACCTTCCCCTGAAACCTTGGACTTCCGGCGGTGGGATTCTCGCCCGCCTTCTCGCTACTCATTCCTGCATTCTCACTTCTGATACCTCCAGAATGGCCTTGCGGCATTCCTTCAACAGCCTACAGAACGCTCTCCTACCAGGCGTGCAAACACGCCTCCGCAGCCTCGGTTTATGTCTTAGCCCCGTTACATCTTCGGCGCAGATACTCTCGACCAGTGAGCTATTACGCACTCTTTTTAAGGCATAGTCGCTTCTAAAGCCAACCTCCTGGTTGTCTGTGAATATCCACCTCCTTTCCCACTTAGACATAATTAGGGACCTTAGCTGGCGGTCTGGGCTGTTCCCCTCTCGTCCGCGGACCTTGTCATCCGCGGACTCACTCCTGACTATTAATATATGGTATTCGAAGTTTGCTTGATTTCGGTAAGCAGTACGCCCCCTAGACCATACAGAGCTCTACCCCACATATCTTAACGTCAAGGTGCACCTAAATGCATTTCGGAGAGAACGAGCTATCTCCTAGTTCGATTGGCTTTTCACCCCTAGACCTGCCTCATCTCCCAACTTTTCAACGGCGGTGAGTTCGGGCCCTCCACTGAGTCTTACCTCAGGCTTTCCAGCCTGGACAGGCCTAGATCACTAGGTTTCGCGTCTATGACTAGCGACTTGACGCCCTGTTAGAGACTCGGTTTCCCTTCGGCTCCGCTATATTAACCTTGCCACTAATCATAACTCGCAGGATGATTAACCAAAATCCACGCAGTCACACATAAAGTGCTCCCTACCGTTTGTAAGCACACGGTTTCAAATTCTATTTCACTCCCTTGCTCAGGGTTCTTTTCACCTTTCCCTCACGGTACTCTTCACTATCGGTCAACAACAGCAGTATTTAGCCTTGCGTGATATGGTCCACGCTGATTCACGCAGATTCCTCGTGCCTGACGCTACTCGAGGTGCTTCCCAGTCACTATATGTATTTTATGTTCTACAGGACTATCACCTTCTTTGGTTCAGCTTTCAGCTGATTCTACTTACATACATACAGCTTAAACATTATGACAATCCGTTAATGGAAGTCCGCAACCCCGTGCCAGCAATGCTGTCCGCTTTGGCACTGGCACGGTTTAGGCTTCTTCCCCGTTCGCTCATCGCTACTTAGGGAATCGTTTTTACTTTCTTTTCCTCCCGTTACTTAGATGTTTCAGTTCACGGGCTTACCGTTTTCACGCATGTCCTCCAGACATGCAGGTTTTCCCATTCGGAAATCCGGGGATTAACGATTATGTGCATCTTCTCCCGGCTTATCGCGACTTATCACGTCCTTCATCGGCTGTTGTTGCCTAGGCATCCTCCGTGTGCCCTTATTAGCTTTTTATCCAGAATAACTTTTTACTCTAGTTTCATTGTAATCTTTTACCTACTATTCATTTCCCATTGTCCTAAATATAATTGGTGTGGAGATAAGCGGGTTCGAGACCGCTGACCTCTGCCTTGCAAAGGGCGGTGGGCTCTCCCAACTGAGCTATATCCCCAAGACATAATATGGTGGGCATGAGCTGGACTCGAACCCAGCGACCCCTGCGTTATCAGCACAGTGCTCTAACCACCTGAGCTACACGCCCATAAGATATACGAAGAAGCGGTGTAATGAATTAACTCCTTAGAAAGGAGGTGATCCATCCGCACCTTCCGGTACGGATACCTTGTTACGACTTCACCCCAATCACTGTCCACACCTTAGATGCCTTCCTCCTTGCGGTTAGACCGGCAGCTTCAGGTGCAGACAACTCTCGTGGTGTGACGGGCGGTGTGTACAAGAGCCCGAGAACGTATTCACCGCGAGCATTGCTGATCTGCGATTACTAGCGATTCCAGCTTCATGAAGTCGAGTTGCAGACTTCAATCCGAACTTGGACCGGCTTTAAAGATTCGCTTGGCGTTGCCGCCTTGCAGCTCTCTGTACCGGCCATTGTAGCACGTGTGTAGCCCAGATCATAAGGGGCATGATGACTTGACGTCATCCCCACCTTCCTCCTGCTCTTCGCAGGCAGTCTCGCCAGAGTCCCCAACTTAATGATGGCAACTAACGATAGGGGTTGCGCTCGTTGCGGGACTTAACCCAACATCTCACGACACGAGCTGTCGACAGCCATGCACCACCTGTCTCTACGTTCCGAAGGCACTGCCCTGCTCTCGCGGGCATCCGTAGGGATGTCAAGATCTGGTAAGGTTCCTCGCGTTGCGTCGAATTAAACCACATGCTCCACCGCTTGTGCGGGTCGTCAATTCCTTTGAGTTTCAGCCTTTCGGACCGTACTCCCCAGGCGGATTACTTATCGCATTTGCTTCGGCACGGACACTCTTCATGCCCCACACCCAGTAATCATCGTTTACAGCTAGGACTACCAGGGTATCTAATCCTGTTCGCTCCCCTAGCTTTCGCACTTCAGCGTCAGTTGCCGTCCAGTGAACTATCTTCATCATCGGCATTCCTGCACATATCTACGAATTTCCACCTCTACTCGTGCAGTTCCGTCCACCTCTCCAGCACTCTAGCCAGACAGTTTCCAGGGCAGGCTTGCGGTTGAGTACGCAAGTTTTCACCCCAGACTTGTCTGGTGCCCTAGATACCCTTTATGCCCAATAATTCCGGATAACGCTTGCGACATACGTATTACCGCATGTGCTGGCACGTATTTAGCCGTCAGCTTCTTCTGCAGGTACCGTCACTTTCTTCTTCCCTGCTGAAAGCATTTTCTACAATCCGAAAACCTTCTTCGTGCACACAGAATTGCTGGATCAGGGTTGCCCCCATTGTCCAATATTCCCCACTGCGCCTCCCGTAGGAGTAAGGGCCGTATCTCAGTCCCCTTGTGGCCGTTCACCCTCTCAGGCCGGCTACCTATCATCGCCTTGGTGAGCCGTTACCTCACCAACAAGCTAATAGGACGCAAAGCTCTCCCTGCGACATCTCTTTTCATTGCGGGCACATGCGTGCGGCAACTGTATCAGGTGTTGTCAGTCGTTTCCGTCTGTTATCCCTGTCTGCAGGGGCAAGTTCTTTACGCGTTACTCACCCGTCCGCCTTGGCTAGGGCTGTGCAAGCACAGATTTCGCCAAAGACTTGCATGTGTTAAGCATTCTGTCAGCGTTCATCCTGAGCCAGGATCAAACTCTTCATTCAATATATTTTTACATATATTTAAGTTTCACCTTTATCTTGACGAGAATCTTGTTTTACAACAAGAGCTCTTGACTATTATTTATCTTTTACACATTATTGCTTCTTCTATTCTTATCTCAATTGTCCTGCGACACGATTTTCGTATCGACAAGATATATATTATCATAACTGAATTTATTTGTCAACTACTTTTTCAAAAATTTGTGTTTTTGAATATTTTTATTCGTAGTCTATTTTTATTTCTTAGAAAGTACTTTAAAATCTAATTTTTAATTTGTATTCTGTGAAAATATTTTATTAGAAAAGTCTGAAAAACTTAAAAATTTCTATTATTATCTATATAGTAAAACTTCTTTAATTTTTACACTAAAAAGTTATAATTATTTTGCTCATTCTCTAAATTTATATAATTTTTAGTAGTTTAATTTAAAATAGATTTGAGTATATTTTTTATTACTTAAAAAAATAGTGTAATAGTTTTTTTATTTTTCAATGAATTGTTAAAATTTTATTATTTTGATAATTGTCAAATAAACTTTTTAGATACATAGTAAATATGTTTTTGAAAATTGGATTCAGGTATTGTATCTTTTATTTTTAATGTTTCTTTTTATTTCTTTATTTTATAAAAATTAAGTATACAATAAAAAGGAATTTTTTCCCAATTATTGTAACTTGAAAAATAATTCCTTTTGCAAATTAATATTTTTAATTGCGAGTAAACTTCATAACCTTTAAGAAAAATCCCCTGCCTCCTAAATCAGACAATTCTATCATAAAAGCTAATTCATATACTTCTGCTTCTAGTTTTTCTACCAGCTGAGCCATAGCTTTGGCTGTTCCTCCTGTAGCTAGCAAATCATCCACTATTAATATTTTTTGAACCTTTTTCCAAAGGCATCCTTGTGAATTTCAATGCTATTTTTCCGTATTCTAATGAATATTCTACACTTTCCACTTCTGCTGGTAATTTTCCAGGTTTTCTTGCAGGAACAAAACCTGCTCCAATATTATAAGCTATTGCGACCCGAAAATAAAGCCTCTTGCGTCAGCTCCTACCACGTAGTCTATTCCTTTATCTTTATATCTGTCTGTGAAATCTTTTTATAACAATTTCTAATCCTTCTTTATCTTTTTAACGCTGTTGTAATATCTCTAAAAATTACTCCTTTTTCAGGAAAATCCTTTTACTGAACGGATTAATTTTTTTCTATTTTTTTCTTTTTTCTTCTATTTTTCATTTCTCTTTTTCCTCTTTTCTAAAATTAATAGCGATATATTTATTATTAGACAAATCTAAAAATATTATCACATTTTACCTGTTTAAAATTCAATCGCTCCACGTTATCCTAATTTTTAGGATTTAAAATGTTTAATTAAGCTTTTTTTGTAATAAACTAACTAATATTTACAATCTTTAGTCATTCCATAAACTTCCTAAATAAGTTTCTATTTTTGGGCGTTCATTAATTTTAACAAATTTTTCTTTGATGTCTGGATAAATTATCATCGTTTGTAACTCCTCTTTTGTTACAAATTTTAAATCTGTGAGAATAGACTTCTTCTCCTAATTTAATAACATCATTATTCTTGTTAATTCGGTGTATTTTAAAAAAATAAATTTAAAATGTGGCGTTCTTTATTAGGAAATATTGTTTCTGAAAGAAATAAAAATTCATCGACTTCTATGTCCATATTTGTTTCTTCCTTGTATTCTCGTATTAAAAGCTCTTTTTTGCAGTTTCACCCCCAGTCATTTCCCTCCACCAGGAATAAGCCAATATTTTTTATTATTTTTATAATGCTGAATTAATAGAATTTTTATTATCTTCTATGAGAATGCCTGCCACACGTATTCGTGGTCTGATTTCTTCCATTTTTCTCCTTATTTTTCTCTTTTCTTCTTCCTGCTCAATAATAATCGCCCTTACTCTTTCGACACGCTTATTATCCATATCTGTAACTTTTAATATAAAATTTTTATCCTTTACCTGATCAAAAAACATCGGCAACTTTTCCCTAATTTTATCTTGGATATATCCTGAAATAGTATCATATTCCTCAGACAAGGGAATTTCTATTTCAATTTATCATTTACTTCTTCAATAGGTGTATCTCCTTTTTATATCAAATATTTTTCACGAATTTGCTGAATATTTTCTTCTTCCTGATCAAATTCATCTCTTATTTCTCCCACAATTTCCTCCAGCAAGTCTTCAATCGTTACAATTCCTGCGTTCCGCCATATTCTGTCAATAACTATTGCCATATGAAGCTGCTTTTAACTTAAATTCTTCTAGCAATTTCAATCAAGGATTTTTGTAATGGGAACAAAAGTAGGCTTCTTTCATGAAAATCCTTTTATTGGAGGGATTTTCTCCAGTTTGCTTATCGTAACGGAGTAAATCTTTCATATGGACTGTTCCTACAATTTTATCAATTGTTTCAGTGTAAATAGGAATACGTGTGAAACCCTTGATCTAGAAATTTCATCCCATACATCGTCAATCTTTGCTTTCTGCTTCCAAGTGCAAATACATCTCTTCGAGGTGTAAGTATTTCTTTGACTGTTGTTTCAGAAAATTCAAAAATACTGGTAATCATCTCCTCTTCGCCTTCTTCAAATACACCGCTTTCTGTTCCAGCCTTTAAAAATGTCAAAATTTCATCTTCTGTTATTTCAAACATTTGATCTTTTTACTTTTTATCTTAAATAATCCGACAATAAACCTTGAAATATATATAAATAGCCTTATTAATGGTTTTTAGTGCAATTCGCAATGCATTTAATGGAATTATTAAAGTTTTTGGAAACACCGTAAATATTATTTCTGGCTATTAATCTTGGAATCATTTCAGAAAAATAAAAAGAATAAAAATAATTAACACAAAAACGAAATTCCGATATAAAGATTTGTCTTTATATAGCTTTTTATTAAATAAGTTCCCTGAAAAACCATAGATGAATATGAGATTGTTTTTATAAATAACAATGTCGTAAGTAATTCATTTTGGATTTTTCAAGCCAAAATTTTAATAATTCACTTTCTTTCGTTTTCTCCTTTTCCTTTGAATCACTTTTTCAAATGAATTTGCTTTAACGATGATAATGCTGATTCAGATGCAGATAGAAACGATGTAGAAACAACAAAACCAATAATAGAATAACATCTAACAAAATCCTCTTCTCTTCCAAATTTATCCTTCTTTATTTTTTCAAATTTATAAATTTAAACTTAAATATTTAATTTTATTCAATAATCATCAATGTTTGTCCTTTTTTTATACCATCTTTATCTTTTTACCAATATTTTTCACTTTTCCTGAAACTGTTGATTTTACTTCATTCATAAGTTTCATTGCTTCAACAATACAAAGTGTTTGTCCTTCTGTTACAGAATCTCCTTCCTTTTACAAATGGACCAGCTGTTGGAGATGGTGAGGCATAAAAAGTTCCAACCATTGGGGAAGTAATTTTTGTTCCTGAAATTTCTTCAGGAGTGGCTACTGTTTCAACTGATACAGCTACTTCTTGCGTTTCTGCTTCTTGTTGAACATTCTGTACTGCTGCAGGTTGAGCCATTGGACTGCTAAAAATAACATTTCTTTCTTTTTCTTTTTTTGTTAATGAAACTTCAAAATTGTTATCTTCATACTTTTACTGACTCAATTTTATTTTCATTCATACTTTCAGCTAATTTTTTTCAATAAATTTAATTTTATCTCTCATTAGTTTTTCTCTCTTTCCTTTTTATTTAATAATTTTTATTATTTATCTATTTTTGTTTATAAGATTTGAATGTGTTTTTTATTAACATTGCTATTGTCATTGGACCAACACCGCCAGGAACTGGGGTTATAAATGAGGCTTTTTAGAAACTTCCTCAAAGTCCACATCCCACAATTTTTCCATCCACACGGTTTATTCCAACATCGATTACAACAACATCTTCTTTTACATCTATTGCCTTTTATCAATTTTTGGAGAACCTCAGCATTGCTATAACTACATCAGCATTTTTGGAGCTTTTTCAGATAGATTTTTTGTTTTTGAATTACATACCTGAACTGTTGCACGTTTTTTTATAAGTAAAAAGTGTCATTGGTTTTCCCTACGATATTGCTTTTGTCCAATTACAAGGACATCTTTTTCCTTCCAGATTAATGTCGTATTCCTCAAACATTTGAACTACTCCAGCTGGTGTGCAGGTAAAAAAATCCTGTTTCATCTCCAATCATCATTTTTCCCAATATTTGTTGTGTGAAACCCATCCACATCCTTTTTCGGCTGAAATTGCATTTATAATTTTTAATCCATCAATATGTTTTGGAATCGGCAATTGTACCAGAAATTCCATCTATATTGCTATTATTATTCAATTTTTCAATTTCAAAAGTAAATTTTCTTCTGTAATGTTTCATCAAGCCTAATTGTTTCAGAATGAAATCCTACTTTTTCACATGCTCTTATTTTTATTTCTTACATAAATTTGCAGAGCGGGATTTTCTCCTACTATAATTACTGCAAGTCCAGCTTTTTCTTCCAACTTTTTTTCCAGCTCACTATGCTCCTTTTCAATTTCTTTTCAAAACCTTTTCTGAAAGTGCCTTTCCGTCAATTATAGTCATAGCTTTTTACCACTAAGTCAGTTCTAGCAGTATCTCCTTTCATTTTTCTATTTTTTAATTTGTATTATTTAGTCTCCAAAAATTTAATTCCTGTAATTTTGCAGAAATATCCATATCTACAACTCTAACTTTCTCATTTTAGTTCCAATTTGTAAGTAGTCATATTAAGTATCGCACAAATTCCATTTTTTACAAAGCCCTTCCTGCACGATTTGTGCCTGCTCCTTTACAACTGCCAAAAATAGCTGTGTCTATCTTTTATATTAAACTCTTTTTCATATTTTTATAAATTCATCAACATTTTTGTATATCCTGAACGATTAAATTATTAGCAGTCGTTTTTCCAATTTTATTCTTATCCTTATCAAATATTCCCAAACAATTTTAAATCCTTCACCTAGAACATCAAGATTTGAGGAAATCATTTCTCCCATTTTACCATGTCCTACAATTATAACATAGTTAATTTTATCAATTCCTAGAATTTTTGTAATAATTTCTATCAAATTATCAATATCATAGCCTTTTCCTCGGACACCAAACTCGCCCAAAATGTAGATAAATCTTACGTACCTGAGCAGAAGTGGTGTTCATAATTTTAGCAAGCTCGATTGAATTTATTTCATTATCCTGTTTTCAGACTTCTTTTAGAATAGATAAATATTCTGTCAATCTTTGTACAACTCTTTCAGAAATTTCCATTTAACTTCATATTTCCTCCTATGAAAAATTAGAAAATTATAACCTAGCCTTCTATTCTTATTTTGAAACTAGAATTGCTATACAATAATTTTTCTCCAATTACCATTTTACGTCCATTAATAATATCTACTCCCTTTTGAAGTTTTTTCCTTCAAATTTTGCCTCCAAAAATCAATATTCCCCCATTTGCAACTTTTACAACAGGTCCTTTTTATTGATAATTTCAACAATTGTACCATTTTTCTATTTCATCTTCATATCAATTTTTCACTTTTTGTAAATTTTTATGTTTTCACCTTTTTCGTTGGAAGTATGTGCCGATGGAAATGGGTTTAATCCTCGAATCTGATTGTAAATAACTTCTTTTGTGTTATTCCAGTCGATTTTTGCCTGCTCCTTTGTAATTGGCTTTACTAAAGTGGCTTTTGCTATCATCCTGCTTTTCTGCCTGAACTTCCCCATTTTCAATCAGTTTCAACGCTTTTTCAAGTCCAGTCGCTCCCAAATCCTTCAATTTTATCATGCAGAGTCCCAAGCGTATCATCTTCTGTAATTTTCACAATATTCCTTTAAAAATCACATCTCCAGAATCAAGCCCTTCCTCAATGTACATTATGCTCACGCCTGTTTCTGTATCTCCATTTAAAATAGCAGAATGAATAGGCGAAGCTCCTCTATATTTCGGCAAAAGTGAAGAATGCACATTTATTATCCCATATTTTGGAATATCAATTATTTCTTTTGGCAAAATTTTCCCATAAGCCACGACTACAATTAAATCAGGATTTATTTCCTTAATTTTGTTTATAACTTCTTCATCCTTCATGGCTGAATAATTTCAACATCATTGTCAATTCAAACTGCTTTTACGGGAGAAAATATAATTTTATTTCCTCTGGCATTTATTTTATCCTCTTTTGTAAAAATAAGCTGTAAATCCGTATTTTTAAATACAACTTCCAGACTTGGTGTTGCAAATTCTGGCGTTCCCATAAATATTGTCTTCATTTAATTTCTCACTTTCCTGACTTTATTAGTCCAAGTCCCTGTAAATTCTGCCTTTTTGCAAAAATCTTTCTTTAGAACATCTAATTTTTAGCAACTAATCTTTTATTCATAACCGAAAGTTTATCTGTAAACAGGATTCCTTCTATGTGATCAAATTCGTGCTGAAATGCTCCTAGCCCACATTTCGTCCATTTCTTCAACGACTTCTTCCCATTTTCATTCAAATATTTCACTTTAATTTTTCGCAGGACGGTTTACTTTTTGTAAATTCCTGGAATGCTCAAGCATCCTTCCTCCATATCTGCAAATTTCCTCAGAAAACTCCAAAATTTCTGGATTAATAACTTTTTACAACTCCTTCCGTGTTCCAGCACAAAAATCTTTTGGCAATATCCACCTGATTTGGCAAAGAAGTCCCACTCCATTAGCCTTTTCTCATAAGAGCAACCATTTCATCCAAAGTTTCCTTAAACTATCGTCAACCGTATCAACTTTTTCTGATTTTTCACGTAAAGTTGGGATGTCCGTATAAAAACTATTTTCATTTTTATTTTTCTCTCCTTATTAAACTCATTATTAGTACATTTTTATTTTATCATATTATTTGATAAATTTTAATACAAAAACATCAATTAATTTTTATTTAAATTTTATTTTTAAATTATTTCTACTAAGCTAATTGTTTTTCCTCAATCATATTAGTTTTTAACGCAGAGGTATCAAACGCTTATCTCTTATTTCGCAATATCAGTTACTTTAACATCTTTGAATTGATTAGCGCTTAACACCTATGGCGAAAGTTCTACGAACTACTCCTACTTGACGCAAAACTTTTCTATATAAAGAAAGAGAAAAACTCGCTTTTTGAATACTCGCTATTCTATTATGAAAAATAAATTTTACTTTAAATACATTCCAAAAAGCTCAAACAGTTCTCTCTCTTAATGAAATTTTGCTTGATAAATTTTACTTATAACAATTATTTCAATAAACTAAAAAAGTTGTGATTTCTAGAAATTTAAAAATTACTAATTTCAACAGAATGTTATAAATATCAAAATTAAATTTTTCAATCAATTAACTTCCTAAATCCCAATTTCGTTTCCGACACAAGCACTGCAAAAAGCACCAGTCCAGCCCCAACTGCCACTCTTAGTGATAATCTCTCACTTAGTATAAAAATGCAAAAAGTGGAGCAAAAAGGATTCTGTTGACATTAGTATCGAAGCTCTTGTTGAAGTTGTATATTTTTTGGCAGAATGTCTGTAATACTGTTGGTATGGCTGTTGAGAAGATTGTTAAATAAATTATTGCAATCAGCATCATTCCAGTAGGCTTTTGAATTTTGCTCAGTATCTGAAAAATAAAAACATTTGCCTACAAACAATATTCCTGCCACAAACATCTGCATAACAACAAGTTTTAAACGGCTCAACTTTACTGAAATATCCATTTGTCGCAATCTGTCCTGCAAAAATACTGCACTTATAATCGTCAGAAATATCCCCAAAATTAAGATTTGCAAGATTCAGCTTCCTGTCAAAACTTATCACAGCAACTCCCAGTACACAAATAACTGAAGCCCTAAAAATGCAAAAATATCAGGACGCTTTTTGTGCAAAAACCAAAAATATAAGGAACAATTATAACGTTAATTGATGTAAAGAAGGCATTTTTACTGGCAGTCGTGAGTATTGCCCCATAAGTTTGAAAAGGCATATCCAAAAATTGAAAAATTCCAACAATTACTCCAGCCAAGAACATCCTTTTTCGTAGAATCTTTCCAACTTTTCTAAAGAAAAATCCGTAAAGAATAATCCCTCCAACAAGAAATCTAACTCGCTGACAAATAGAACGGATCAACTCCTGTATTCAGCCCAATCTTCACAAACACAAATCCCAAGTCCCCAAAAATATTCCCTCACAAAAAGTAGTCCAAAATCTGCTAAATACTGTTTCACAAAACTTCTCCTTACTATACTTTTAATCTGCATTATTAAAAACTTCTCATAAATATCCATTTTCAAAAATTCATTTTTCTATTTTTCCATCATTCTTTTCTAGATATTCCATTACAAAAATCACGTACAAATTTGATTTCCTTTCACATTTTTACAATGTCCGTAAAAAGCATGTCAGACACTCCACTTCTGCCTTGTTCCTAAAATTTCTCCTGAATTACGTAACTTTAAATCTTCTTCGGCAATTTTGAATCCATCTGTTGTTTCTTCCATAACTTCCAGTCTTTTTGTTGAAATTTCATTTGTTGTTTCAGATTCTAAAAAGCAGTAGGACTGGTATTTTCCACGGCCAACTCTTCCACGTAGCTGATGAAGTGAAGAAAGTCCAAATCTTTGAGCGTCACGGATTACCATAATAGAAGCATTTGGCACGTTTACTCCGACTTCGATTACTGTTGTGGAAACTAGAATGTCAAGTTCGTGATTTTTAAACTGTTCCATGACTTTCTGCTTTTTCCTTATAAGTTTGCCGTCCATGCATAAGTCCGATTTTTCTATTTGGGAAAATTGAAATGTATTCTTCATATGTTTCCTGTGCCGATTTTACATTCAGGCTCTCACTTTCCTCAATTAACGGCGACACTATGTATACTTGCCGTCCATCTTTCATTTTCTTTTTCCATAAAGTTATACATTTTTTTGCCTGTCAATTTCATTTTGTATCCATTTTGTCTTAATCGGACTTCTTCCAGCAGGCAACTCATCAATAATTGATACATCCAAATCTCCATAAATTGTAAGTGCAAGTGAACGTGGAATCGGAGTGGCACTCATAACAATTAAATTGGCAAGATTTCCTTGTCTCGTAAAAAGTTTTTCGCTGTGTTACCCCAAACCTATGCTGTTCATCAATTACAATTAGTCCAAGATTTTTGAAAATTACATTGTCCTCTATTAGAGAATGTGTCCCAATTACAATGTCAACAAGCCCTTCTTTTATCTCGTTCAGCAATTTTTTTCCTTTTTCTTTTCCCTTCACACTCCCAGTCAAAAGTTCCACTCGTATGTCAAGATTCATAAACTCATCTACAATTCCCTAGATAATGCTGTGTAGCAAGAATTTCTGTCGGTGCCATAATTACGCCCTGATAACTGTTTTTCCACCATATAAAGAAGCATTATGAAGGAAACAATCGTCTTTCCAGAACCAACATCTCCCTGAATCAGCCTATTTACAATCTTTCCATCCTTTAATTCAGAATAAATCTCCTTTATCACACGCTTTCTGAGCTTTTGTCAAATCATAATCCAAACCCTTTATAAATTTGCTCACAAGACTTTTGTTGTCCTCAAGTTTATAAATATTCTTATTTGCCTTGTCATACACTAAAACGATTTTTGCAAAAATTCCCATTTCCAGAAAGCAAAAATTTCTCCAGCATAAATCTTTTTCGTGCTTTGCTTTGCTTTTTCGCTTTTCTGGAAAATGAATATTTAAGACTGCCTCTTTTCTTCCGGCGAAGCTTCTCTTTCTGCAAAAATTCCTTTGGTAAATTTTCCTGCAACAAATATCCGTAATCCATTAGGGCATTTTTCCATAACTTTTCTGATTGCCTGCTGTCTAAGTGACTCAGTAGACGGATAAATGGGTAATATCTGCTTTTGTTCCTGCATATCAAAACTAGCCTGCTTGATTTTTATATTCAGGGTTTACAAGCTGAAATTTTATAGTCTTTTCTCACTTTCCCATAAACTGTAATCTCATCACCAATGTGAATACCATTTTTCACAAACCTGTTATTAAACCACACAAGCTCAATTATTCCACTCTCATCACTCAAAACCGCCTCGAAACATAGTCCTTCCAGCCTTTATATACTGATTAACCACATTCACAACCGTTCCCTGTAAAATCACAAATTCATCCGCCAGAATTTCCGAAATTTTCTTATGATTGCTCCTATTCTCATAAGCTCTTGGATAAAGCAAGTCATAAAAGTGTAAAAACTCCCAATTTCCTAAATTTTGGAATGTTTGTTTTGTAACTCCTTTTATTTTTCACATTTTCTAAATTTTCATAAAGCAAGTTATATGTTTTTCATATCCATTTCCACTTTTATTTTAATATCTCCAAACAAAAAAACAATTAATAAATAAAATAATTTTATGTTTGAATTTTAATAATATTTTTCAATGTTTGTGTTTTTATTACTATTTCTTCTATATCATTACTAATAATAATACCACAATTTTATGGAAATTTTCCATATTTTTGAAAAATAAATAAAAAATTCAAATTAGATATACTGTTATTTCTTCACTTCTTTCAAAAATTTGTAATTGCATAATATTATATTATAATGGATGTGTATGTTTGTTAACATTAATAAAAATCGAGATTTTATAATATTTTTGAGAAAAGGAAAATAATGGAAAAAAACAATATTCTCAGAAAGTTTTGATAATAAAAATTTCCTTATTTATTTTTGAATCAAAAAGAAAAAATATAAAAAGCAATGTTGTGATATTTCACGGAATGATGGAGCCTGTCGATAGATATACTGAATTTGGGAGTCAAAACTCAAAATGGATACAATGTGTTTGTTATGGAAATTCGAGGATATAGTTGAATTGAAAGAGGATAAAGTTGGAGATTTTGGAAAACGGAATAAAAGCTGTCTTTAAAGATATTGACAACTTTTTTCCAAAAGATTTTGAGTAAAGTTGGAGCAACTCCAAAGTAATACAACAATTTTTGGGACATAGTATGGGGCCCTTATTGGAATGCAGTGGGCAATATAAATATAAATGACTTCATTTTATCAGCTTTCCTTTAAAAATCAATTATCAGCCGTTGGTGGAAACCTTATCACTCTTTTGGAAAGAATTATTTTTAGAAAAATTTCTGTATTTAACAAAATTTTTGAAAAATGGAATTCAACATTTGAGCCAAATATAACTAAATTTGACTGGTTAACAGAGAAGAAACTGAAAATAAAAATATGAAGATGACGAACTTTGCGGTTATCCTGTCACACCAAAAGTTTTCTGGAATTTTTCTCATGATGGGATTTATCAGCAGAAATTACAATTAGATAATCATCGCAAAAATACTTGCCATTTATGGAACTGAAGACAGAGTAATTGATATTCCATATATTAGTAAAATTTTTTAATACATTAAGAAAGAAAAAGAAAAGAAGAATAAATATTCTTGAGAAACAAAAATGGACGACATGAATCAGCAATGAAACAAATAAGCACGAAATTTATGATGAAATTTTAAAGTGGCTAAATGCAAAAGATTTTTAATTTATACCAAAAATTTTTAAAAATTTTACAAAAATAATAAATTTTTATCAAAAAGTATGATATAATTAAGAAAAGTTAATTTTAATAGGGAGGAAAAATGGGAGCATTTGATTTTGTAAAAATATTTAGAGTAAATAAAAAGTATCTCAATAGATTTGGGAACTGCAAACATATTGATTTATGATAAACAAAAGATAGTATTAAACGAGCCATCTGTGGTTTGCAAGAGAGTAGAAAAACTGGAAAATTAATCGCAGTTGGAGAGAGTCAGAGAAATGCTAGGGAAAAACTCCCTGACAGCATTCAAGCTATCAAGCCTTTACAAGATGGAGTTATTGCCGACATCGACTCAACAAAAGGAAATGATTACATACTTCATCCATAAAATTTGTGGAAATTCATTATTCAAGCCAGAAGTAATGATTTGTGTGCCAATCAGTAACAAGCGTGGAAAGAAAAGCCTTGTTTGATGCAGTAAAAGGTGCTAAAAAACGTATATTATTGAGGAAGGAAGAGCTGCTATTATCGGCTCAGGTGTAAATATATATCACAACCTGAAGGAAGTATGGTAATCGATATGGTGGAGGTTCTACTGACATTGCAATTCTTTCTCTTGATGAAATCATTGCAAGTAAATCAATCAGAATTGCTGAAATAAATTTGATGAAGATATCGTAAAATATGTAAAAAGAAAATACAACTTGTTAATTGGAGACAGAACTGCTGAAAAATTAAAAAAGAAATGGCAGCAACAATAAGACTACAGTCGCCTGCAAGTTATGGAAATAAAAAGGTAGAGACTTGGAATCTGGTATTCCTAACACAGTAGAAATTAATGCAAATGAAAATTTACACAAACAATTGAAGATTCTTTATTCAAAGTTGTAAACTCTACAAAAGTTCTTGAAAAATGCCCACCTGAATTAGCGACCGACATTTTAGATAATGGAATTGTAATGAGCTGGTGGAGGTTCATTAATCCAAAACTTTGTTGACTTATGATGGAAAAAGAAGTTGGAATCAAAGTGTTCTTATCTCCAAACCCATTGGACTCAGTAGTTTTAGGGTGGAGGGTAGCGATTTTGATAACAAAAATTATTAAGAACTCTTCAAATGAAGAGAAATTAATATTTGTTGTTGATTAAAAGAGAAATGATGAGAAAAATGAAATTCAGGAAATAACAGAAAAATTTAAGAACAGAAATAAATCAAGATAAAATAAGTGCAAGTTACCTCTTTTACGGTGATAAGAGAGTTGACTTGCTTTCTTATCACTAATGTTTTTCAAAAAGATGATCATAGATCAAAAGAATGTACAGAATGACGCTGAAAAAGACAAAAATAGAACGGCTTATTAATAATTTCCAGCATCCTGATATTGAAATAATAAATAAAAATACGAAACATGATTGATCGAAGTGCGAAATCATCTATTCGTCAATAGAATCTTCATTTAACTCGCCATATTTATTCTGTCGGAATCGAAAACTTACGAAAAGAATCTTCAAACGCCTTTTAAAAATTTTAGAAGAGCCCCTCACAAAATGTATCATTTTATTTTATTATCAAGAACATTAAATATCATTTTCCACAATAAAATCGTACAATCAAATTTTATCTATCTGGAATGAACAACGAGGAACTGGGAATCAGCAAGAAAATCTACTATTTCTTTGATGGAAATGAAAAACGATATTTTAGAATTTAAAAGGAAAAATCTCTCACTTGAGGATATTCAATTTTAAAAATTAATACAGTGGAAGATATTTTACAAAATTATTTTTGAAATGATTACACAACTGGAGAACTGGCTATAAAAATAATCTATATTTGACGATAAAATATAATAAAAGTATTGAATTGTTATCACAGCGAATACGTTTCTGGGATATCAAAATGTATATTTTTATAAACGAAATCAGTGAACTAAAAAGGAAAAGAATTTCTGATAAATTTCCTTTCAAAAATTATTATAACTGTAAAACATTCTGTCAGAGCAGAAGATTTGAAAAATTGATAAATTGAAAAACAGTGATAGAAACAATGTAAATGTAAAAAGTGTTATTTTTAACTTTTTGATATTTTACAAAAATTCTTGAAAAGAAGAAATTAACACTATTTCGCATTTAAAACAAAAATCAAAAATTCATAAAATTAAAATCATTTTTACATATGCTATTATACAATCTATGTAAAATATTAAAAATATCCTTTAATTAAATTTTATCATTAAGTATCCAACTTAAAGACTTTTATAATTTTATTTATAAAGTATTATGATTTATAATAGTTTTTATATTTTTATTCAATAACGTAAGGGCATCAGACGCCATATCGTCATCTACCACTTAACGCTAAAAACTTTCTTAATAAAGAAATTTTGCTTATTTAATATTTTTCAAATGCAAAAAGCCTAGAATTTAAATATAATAATCTTTTATAATTTAATATAGAATGTCGTGATTTTTGGAATGAAAAACGACTAAACACATTTATGTGTTTCTTTTCGCTAGAACCTTCATAGCAAATATATTTTGTAAAGAGTTTTTCTAATCTTCGTTTACGAAAGTGAGCGTCAGCGAGTTTCGTTTTTCGTAGTAATTCAGGTTTATCCAAATAATAAATGTTTTGACTACTTTCCCAAATAAAATTTGGGAATATTTCAAAAATGCTTAGACGAGCTAGGGGTTGGTGCGTAGCACTTTTCGCTATTCTCTTTAATATGCCATTAGTTTAAATATGTTAAAATAACTATTATTGCGAAATGAGGGGAAATGGCGACTGATTTCCCTTGCTTTATGAAAAAGACATAAGATTGTGAAAAAAATATTTATTAATAATAAAACAGTTTTTCATAATCTAAATAAAAATCCTTTATATGGATACTGTAAAAATTAAATTTGATTTTTAATAAAACTATCAATTACTTATTGTAAAATTTTTATTTCTATTATTTAAAATGAGGTTTAGTATAATAAAAATAAAATGGGAAATAAACTATGTAGTCGAATATCTCCATTTTTATAACATTTAAATAGCAGAAATCAGTTAAAATAATTTTTAAAAGATTTTAGAGAAAATATTATAAATTTAATTTTATCTTTTACTATCGGAACCCAAAGTTCCATTTCATAATCCGGGATTATACATATCTCCTTCACTATAAACTTCAAAATCAGGCGTTCCAGCGTGTCTATAACCTTGTTCTGGAAAAATGTCCCTGTCACATATTTCCATCCTTCGTGAATACAATTTGGAACAATCCCTTTCAATTTGACCACAGCATATTCAGCTTCAGGGACTTCAAGAATACTTTTAGTCCTAAATCTTTTGCCTTATGCTAGTATTTTGAGCATCATATCCAGCTATATAGCTTACTGTATACTTGCTTTCAGAATTTTCTTTTTCATTTTTCTTTCGATTTCGTAGCTATCTCCATAACTTTGTCCATTTCCTAAGTTTTTCAATCAGATACTTTTTAAAAAGTTTGTCCCAAACATTAGGAAAAATCGCCACCTTCTTCAATTCTTTCTGTCGAGCCTGCAACTTTTAAAAAGCCGATTTTTCATAATTTTGATGTCCATATTTTTCCTCCTTTAACGCTTAAAGATAATCTTATAGGGAGAAAAATTTGAAACGCACTTCCTTTTCTGACTTCCTTTGGCGTGCCCATGGATTTTTGAATGCCAAGGAAAATGAATCTTGAGATTCATAGCCGTATTTAAAGGCTATTTCTATTATTTTTCATCGCTTTCACGTAAATCTATCGCATGGTAGCAGCTTAACTTTCTAAAAGCGAATATATACTCAGCTTAACGGGATAATCCACCATAATTGAGAACATTCTGCTAAACAGCGGATACGAATATCCAGAAAGCAATGCAAACTTTCTCTCGTCAATTCTGTCAGTCATAGTTCTCTTCGATATATTTCATCGTTTCATTAAATGCCTTAATCATATATTTTCCTCCTTACAACAAAATTATATATGATTTTTTCGACTCCCAATAATTTCTGTACAAATTTTATAGTTTTAAAATTCAAAAAACTCCTCAATCGTAGTTTTTCAATCCATGCTCCACATTTGATGTAGAAAATAAATTTAGCTATTTCCTTAATTTCCAGGAATTGCATTTTCTACAGCCACAGGCATTCCACGTACTCAGCAACGGCTTATCGTTCGCACTGTCACCAACCGCAATCATTTCTTCAGGCTTTATATTTTCAATTTCTCCCAATTTTTCAATGTTTTTCCTTTATCCACATTTTTATTGGCAATTTCTAGGAAGATTGGTTTGAAATGGCAATAAAATAATCATTCCATGAACTTTATTCATATGCTCTTCAGCTATTAATACTTCTTCTGGGCTTTACGACAATCATACATTTTGTAGTTTTTATCAATTCCTTTTTCTTCAAGTCTCAGAAAGTTTATCAAATAAATTTCATACTACATTGACTTACCCTCAAATAATATACTTCATTTGTCGTTTCTGTTCCATAAACTCGTATCCCCAACATACAAAAATCATCGGAACATTTATTTCCTTTGAAACTTTATACACATTTTTCAATATCCTTTTTCCAAGCCCTTCGTGAAAAAATTACCTCATTTGTCTTCATATCAATTAATTCTCCACCGTTAAATGCGAAGACATAACCTTCATACTTATCCATTTTAGAGCTCTTTTGCATATTCAAACATCGCATAACTAGGGCCTACCGCTTGAAGCACAAACATTTAACACTCTTTCGCTTCTGAACTTTCACAATCGCCTCAACGTTTTCACTTGTTATCCCATGCTCCTCATCAAGCAATGTCCCATCCATATCCGTTGCAATTAGCTTGTAATTCATAAAATCCCTCTCGCTTTCTATTTATAATAATTTTACTAATTCATTCAAATCTTTTCCGTAGTTGCCCAGCTTGTTGCTAGTCTTATCACTGTGTGATTTTCATCTGTATAAAATGCCCAAAAATTGCTGCTTTATATTGATATTATACAGGAAATATGAGGAAAAAGTCCATATAAACAGAAATTTCTATCTAAATTAAAACATATGACTCTCATTTAATATTCTAGCACAAGATATTGATTTTTAAATTTTTGAAATACAAAATTATTATAGGATAGGTTATCTAAAAATTTAGTAACAAGGAAGGTCTAAAGTGTAGAAAATTTATTTTAATGCTAGTTATTTATTTTAGGGAGTGTTGCTTTTTCAGAAATAACTTGGAACAAGGAAGCTGACAGCTCTCCAAAGACACAAGTCTATATTTCAAATCAGAAGGACTGGTTTTTGGACAATATCCAGATGATTTTGATGGAGAAAAACACTAAATGGGAAAAACATAATTATTTTATCTATGTTCTTCCAGTTGGATATAAAATTGCCTATATACCTTTTTGAAGAGCTAAAATCTTACGACAAAAGAAAGGCTATCCTATTTTTAACTTACACAACAACAAAACAATATGTTATAAAAAGCCGTAGAAAAGAAAACCTATACCTACAGCGACTTCCGTATAATATCAGTATTATGTTTGCAGGAATGTTTCCTGGAACTGAAATAAAAATGGGATATGAGAGAGACAGTTATCAAGTACTTTCAGAAAGTGAATTAAATGCTCTATTAAAATCAAAATGCGAAAAGGCTTGATTCAACCACAGATACGAAAAGCGTAGGCTAGATTGGCTGTTCATAACACTAACTAATACTATTAGTAGATGAAGTATCAGGACTCTTGTTAGCAAATTAAATAATTTTATTTTATATATACTCTACTGGGAGAAATCCCAGTTTTTCTTCTCTCAAAACTTATCCAAAACAAAAACCATCTCAAAAAGCACTTTTCAAGACAGTTTTCAAAAACAAAATATTCTAATTTTTATTTTTATCCTCCAAGATAAGCCTTCTTAATTTCAAGGATGTAGTAACTCCTTCCCTGTTCCTTCCAGAATTATTTTTCCAGTTTCCAGAACGTAGCCTCTGTCTGCAATTGATAGTGCCATATTGGCATTTTGTTCTACTAACAGCACTGTTACGTTTTCTTCTTTTATTAATTCTCTACAATTATGTTGAAAATTTTCCTGCACTACATAATGGTGCTGAGTCCATTGATGGCTCATCTAGCAATAGTAGTGAAGGATTTGACGATTAAGGCTCTTGCCATTGCCAACATTTGCTGTTCTCCTCCACTCATTGTTCCTGCCAGCTGTTTTTACGTTCCGCAAGTCGTGGAGCTGAGCGAGAACATATATTCCATATCTATTTGGTCTGTATCATTTCTCGTAAATGCTCCCATTTCCAAGTTTTTCCAATACAGTCAATTCTGTAAAGATTCTACGTCCTTCCGGCACGTGTGCCATTCCACGGCTGACAAGCTTGTAAAGCATCTATATTGGTCACATTTTCTCCACTTAGGGAAATTTCTCCTGATTTTATCTGGTACAAGCCCTGGAAATAGCGTGAAGTGTGGAGGTTTTTCCTGCACCATTTTGCACAATTAGAGAAACAATTTCACCTTTTATCTGAAATGAAATGTTCTTTTATGATATCGATTCCGCCTTATCACATTTAAACTACATTTCTACATTTAAAAAGTATTCACTTTTTCCTCCTTTTTGCTAATTTTATTAAATTTTCTTCTTAAATTTTTATTCTCCCAAAATAGTAATAACTTCTTTATTATTTTTGAGTTTCATCAGGCAGACCTAAAGCAATAATTCTTCCAAAATTCAGCACATAAAGTCTTTCACAAATTCCCATTACCAAGTCCATATCATGCTCGATTAACAAAGTTGCAATTTTAAATTTATTTCTTATAAAAGCTGATTGTATTCATCAGTTCTCTTGTTTCATTTTGGATTCATTCTACACGGAGGCTCATCCAATAGCAATAATTTGGGATTTGTCGCTCAAAAGCCCTTGCTATCTCGAGTTTTTCTACTTTTGCCCATAAGACAAGTTTCCAGCTGTAATATTTGCCATTTTCAGCCATATCAAAAATATCCAGCAAATCAAGTGCCTTATCTGTTATTTCCTTTTTCTTCCTTCCAAAATCTAGGAGCCTAAAAATCGACTTCAAAAGTATTGTACTTCATACTGCTGTTAAGTGCCATCTTTACGTTGTCAAGCACTGTTAATTCCTTAAATAGCCTTATATTCTGAAATGTTCTGGCAACTCCCAAAGCAACTATCTGTGGAGATAGTATTTATACTAATCTGATTTATAGAAATATCTCCATCAGTGAGCTTGTAAACGCCTGTCAGCAAGTTAAATATTGTCGTTTTCCCAGCTCCGTTGGACCAATCAATCCAACCAGTTCCCCTTCTTTAATCTCAATATTTCACCTCATCAACAGCTCTTAGCTACGCCAAAGATATTCCCAAATCTGTCGTTTTTAATAATGACATATTTTTATCTCCTATTTTACTTCATTTTTATATTTATCAAAAATATTTAACTTTCGCTTTTCTCACTCTTATTATTTCTATAATTTCTAATTCTATTAATTCTTCCTTTGTTCCTGCAAATGTAAATTCCTTCGTGACCAAAAATCACTTTTGGACGGAAAAATCATTAATGAAAATTAATATGATTTCGTAAACTAGAGTATCTAAACTGCGAAACATCTCTCAATCTTTCATTTAGAAGTGTCAAAAATTGTTGCGGCGATAATTGCTCGTAATACTCTCAAGTCCGCTAAGCACTACCATAACAAGAATTTCTATTGAGAATAAAAATCCAGAATTTATCTGGCGTCAAAATTCCAATATTATGAGCAAATAACGATCCTCCAACTCAGCAAAAACGCCGAAAAAGCAAATCCATAGAGTTTTATACGATTTAATCCGATTCCTATATTTTCTCTGCAATTCATCTTCCCTAATTGACAGAATTTCCTTCCCTTTCTGGAAGTCATGCCATTACAATTACAATAATTGAAATAACTACAATGAAATATGTATTTGAAAAATCTAGAATTGTTGGAATATTGTTAAAGTCCAGTTGCTCCACCTAAAAAGTCCAGATTTTGAATAATATATTTTATAATTTCTCCAAATGCTAAAAAGTAATAATCGCAAGATAATCCTCTTAACCTTAGCGTACTTCCACCAACAAAATCCAAATACAGTACGCAACCAATCCACCAAACAATGATACTAGTATTAACTGTAAAAATGGCGGTAAATTATAATTTACAGTATTTTTGAAATAAATCTTAACTGAATATCCTCCAATTGCGATAAATCCAGCTTGCCCCAAATTAAGCTGTCCCATAAGACCAACTGTTATGTTTAGACTCACTGCAAATAAAACAAAAAATTAATATGTTTTATATATATTCCTTTTTGTATAACTGAAAGCATCATTTTGGATCAAAAGTAAAACTTAGGACGATATAAAGTGCAACTATCGAAATAAATGTAACTACATAATTTTTACATTTAATTTGTTAAAATAATTTAAGTTTTTCCATTTATATTCTTGTACTTCTTTATTTTTCTTTGATCTTATTATTCTCGTTCGTTTTGATCTGTATTATCTATATTTTTGTTTTTACATCTGTATTGTTTTTTCCATATTTTCCATTTTCCTCCTTCCAATTACATTTTCTTTCATATTCTTCAAATAATAGTCCATTTGGCCTAAAATTAGTATTAATATCAGTACACCAAATACAATACGATTTGCCCAAGTTGTAAGCGATGAACCTTTACTATATCTTCAGGAAGCCCTAAAACATATCCACCAACCATAGCTCCTGGAATACTTCCAATTCCTCCAAATACAGTCGCAATAAACGCCTTCAGTCCTGGCGACATTCCCATATATGGCTCAATTTGCGGATAAACAATCGCATACAATGCTCACCTAACGCCCCAAGTCCAGAACCAATCGCAAATGTTATAGCAATAGTTTTGTTTACATTAATTCCCATAAGCTGTCCATGTACTCCTGTATCCTGTGAAACTGCTCTTGTCGCTTTTTCCCAGTTTTGTATTTTTAATAAACAGGTTCAAAGGCAACCATCTACAAATTAAAGTAACTGCAATTACAAATATTGTAAGCATCTTTCACTGCAAGAATCTAGACTGATTTTTGTTATTATTTGATAAAAATGCGGTATATATTTCTGATCAATAACTTTTGGTTGCTCAAAATATTATAAGTGCCAGGCTTTCCAGCAAAAAGCTCATTCCAATCGCTGTTATAAGTGCCGGGAAATTTCTAGGCGCATTTTCAGATGGACGATATGCAAAATCAATTACAACTCCCAAAACAGCACATACAACAATTGATAAAATAATAGCCACAATTAACGGCATTCCATGTGACACGGCAATTAAAGTAGCATAAGCTCCCACCATAAGTATATCACCATATTAGCAAAATTTATAAGTTTAACGATACCATAAACCATTGTATATCCTAACGCAATAAGGGCATACATCGCTCCAGTCTGCGAGTCCGTTAATAGTCTGTTCAATAAAACTCTTTTAACATATCTAAAAACTCCTCATACTCTTTTGCTAAAATACGCTTTTATTTTTCATTTCCTATATACTTAGGCAACTTTAAAAATCATACTCTTCCCTGTAATTAAATATAATCTTAAAAGTTTGCTTACGTATATTTTACACTAATTTTCTTCTTTTTAGATAAAAAGTTCCAGACTGTTGAGAAAGAAAATTTCTCTAACAACCGAACTTTTATAACAATTATTATTCTCTATATTTTTAGAATTTTTCTTTCCTAGAATTTTTCCTTCAATGAAAGTTTTCCATCTTTCACTTCAATAAATGTAACTTTTTCTCAGGATTTCTTTCTGCATCAAATTTTAGTGAACCCTGTAACCAAAGTACCATCAAATTTTTAATTGCTTTCTTTTATTGCACTCTTTAGAAGACAAGTCAGAAACATTTTCAACGCTGTTTCTAAAATAGTTCCTGTATCGTATCCTAAAAGCAGACAAAAATAATTGGACTCTATTTTATATTCATTTTTGTATCTTGCAATAAATTTTGGTATCATTTTGATCAGGGTCATCCGGTGCAAACTGGCTTGCAAAAACTGCTCCATTTGCAACTTTTCCAAAGTTAGTCTGGATTCCGTCCCATCCATCTCCACCCATGAATTGAGCGTTTATTCCAAGTTCTTTTGCCTGTGTCAAGATTAGTCCATTGTCATTGTAATAATCTGGGCACGAAAATACTTCAGAATTGTATCCTTTACTTTTGTAAGCAATGCTCTAAAGTCCTTGTCATCAGCAGTGTATTGTTCTTCTTTTACTTTGAATCTTCTTTTTAGCCTGTTCCTTAAATGCGTTTTGCAAGCCCCTACAGAATAGTCACTTCCAGTATTAGTTAAAACAGTAATGTTTTTATAACCTTTTGCTTTTGCATATTTTGCAACAATGACACTTTTCCTGATAAGGATCTGTAAATGTAGTTCTATAAACAAAATCTTTTCCTTTTGTAATATCAAATGCAGTTCCAGTTGCTGTAATCATAGGAATTTTTAGCTTGTTGTGCAAGCGGTGCAATTGCAAGAGATGGTCCAGATGTAACTTCTCCTACAAAAATGTCAATTTTATCTTGTGAAACCATTTTTGAACGCATTAATCGCTTTCCTGCACATCACCTTTACTGTCTGCTTTCTCAATTTCAATCCCATTAATTCCACCAGCGCATTTATTTCCTTTTACTTTCAATTTAAATCCATTTGTATTGCTTGTTCCATATTGTGCCACATTTTCCAGTTAATGCTCCTATAACACCAACTTTTTATAACATTGCTGTCCTTGAGACGACTTTGCTCCACAGCTCAGTACGAATAATGCCAACAATGAAACTAAGAATAATATCATTGTCGTTCTCCTTCACTATTATATTTTTATAAATAATTTATTTTATTTCTTAAATTTAAAATTTTTCTTTTAATGTAAGTTTTCCACCTTTTACTTCAATAAATGTAACTGCTTTTTCAGGGTTTCTGTCAGCATCAAACTTTAACTTTCCAGTTATAAGATCAATTCCATAACTGCATTCATAAAAGCTTCTTTTTATAGATGGTCCTGTCAAATCTTTTGCAGATTTTCAATGCGAGCTTCTACAATTTCCACTGTGTCGTATCCAAGTCCCGACAAACATTATTGGTTCTTTATTAAATTTACGCTTGATAATCTTTCATAAATTTCTGAACATTTTCAGCTTTGTCTTCTGGAGAAAACTGGCTTGCAAAAATTGCTCCTTCCGCAACTGCTCCAAAGTTAGTCTGAATTCGTCCCATCCATCTCCACCAAAATATTGCGTGAGTTATTCTGAGATCTTTTGCTTGAGAAAATAATTAGCCCAATTGTATTGTAGTAGTCAGGTATAGAAGATAGCTTGCGGATTTTGCCCTTTACTTTTTGTCAAAAATCGCTTTAAAATCTTTTATCATCATTTGTATATTTTTCTTCAGTAATAGTTATTCCATCTTTTTAGCCTGTTCCTTTAAAACGCATTTGCAATTCCTGCAGAATAATCATTTGAAGAATTTAGTTAAAATTGCGATTGATTTTTACGCCTTTTGCTTTTGCGTATTTTTGCAGTTGCAGTTCCTTGATAAGGGATCTGTAAATGTCAGTTCTAAATACAAAATCTTTTCCTTTTGTGACATCAAGGCTTGTAGCAGTTGCTGAAATTAAAGGCACTTTTTGCACTTTGAGCAAGTCCTGAAAATAGCCTGTGAAGTAGCCGCTCAACTTCTCCAATCACGATATTCACCTTATCTTGCGAAACCATTTTTTGATGCATTCACCGATTCTGAACATCACCTTTACTATCTGCAATAATAAGTTCGATTTTTACCATTAATCCCTCACCATTGATGATAGCTCTACTTTCAGTTCAATACCTTCTTTTACTGCAATCCCATATTGTGCATAATTTTCCAGTAAGTGCATAACTCCAATTTTTATAATATTACTATTAGTAGTTTTCTTTCCACAACTAAGAATAAGAATGGTGACTAATAACATTGTTAGAAATAATTTTTCATACTTTCAACACCCTTTCATTATTAAATTTTTAAAGTATAGTAAATATAAAATAATCTTTTTATTGATTAAATATAAACTATAACTTTAATATATGTTATATTATATCATAAGATAAAGAAATGAAATTATTTTTGAAATTCCACTACCACAAAATGTGGTAGTATGTTTCATTAAACATATATATATTCAATTCTAGAGTACTATATTAGTTTCCTAAATTAAAGTCCTCTCTACCAAGGCTAACTCTTTTGTAGTCGAGCATTATATTTAGATTTAACACCTAAAGGTCCTTCAAATTCATATTTTTCCTTTGTTTTCTTTTGAACGTAAGTTCTACGTTTACATTGTTGAAGTTAACTCCTCCACCTACACCGTAGTATGCTCCACCTTTAGCTTTATGTTCCCAGCATTACCGTAGTCATAGTCTCCATTATTGAATGAATATCCTAAATCACCTTTAACATAAGGTTTAACTGCTGTTTATTATCAAAAGTATATTTTGCAGTTCCATATAGAGAATGAATTATAGTTTTCAAATTTTTGTCCGAAAACTTTATCTTTTTGAAGTCTTTATGGAATTGGAGATGCTGTCCCTCCACCTACTTCTAATCCTGGAGTTACTTCGTATCTGTATTCAGCACCAATTTCTCCTGAACTGTTTTAACTTTTTGATTTCTATAATTCTTTCCATAATGATATTTTCCAAGATCTATTTCCACCTTTGCAAACTTTCAATCCAGCATCTGCAAACAGGCTGCTCACTAAAATAAATAATCCAATTAATGTCTTTTCATCAATCACCTTTTCTTTTCAAAAATCTCTTCAGTTTTTATTTTTACATCTGAAAACATATCATCTTCTGATGTTATGAGTATACCTCATAGTTTCCTTATAAATAAATTTTTATACATTTTTATATTTATCTTTGAGCATTAATAAATGTCGAAAACTTAGTGAAAAATAAAAAGTGACAACTTATGATAAACACTGAGTTACACTCTATATATTTCAAATTTAATTGTTTTTAATGGGCCCACTAATTATTTTCCTAAAAGCGGGTATTTGAAATATAAAAGTTGTCAATAAAGTTGCCAGTAAAAATTTTAGTTACTTTTAAAATTTCTTTTCATAATTTTTACTCCTATGTTAAAATAAATTTATTTTTCCTAATAAAAAGCTCTATACAACAAGATTTATCTAAAATTAAATTACGGACAAAAGATGACATATTAAGATTATTCATGCTTGAATATTCTTTTAAGAACTCAAGTCTCCCTTTTTCCATTCTCAATGATAATGTTGGCATTTTATCCCTCAATCGTAATATTTATATACAATTGTGCTAAAAGTATTATTCTATTTGTCAAGATATAAAAATTCCTTTTGTTGTTATAAATCATATAATACAAGAACAAAAGTCAGTAAAATAATAATTATAATTGAATTTTTAAATAATAAACTAAATTTTTCTATAAGTAAATGCTTGAAAAGAACAAGACTTATATATCTACCAAAACAGATGGATAATGCCAGATTTTTATAGAAAGAATATGTTAGAAAAAGATAACTAAAGGAAACGGAGCATTGTCTATTATTTCTTCCACCGTATTCGCCGGATTTAAATCAATAGAAAAAAATTATGGGCTAATATGAAGAAAAAAATTAAAAGACATAGCCCATAATTTTTAATACACTAGAAGAAGCAGTTACTTCTGTTTTATTTAATAAATTAGTTCAGTATTTTAAATAGGTTTTACTATACAAAATAGAAAAAGACAGGTTTTTCTATTTTTAAGAAAAGGATCTTGCTAAGTTTAAAATCAAAAATCTCATTTTATTTTTAATCTTTTACTGCTAATATTACATAAGAATAGAAAATAAATATATATACATTTCCGGAGGTAAGAGAATATATGAAAATAAATGATTTAAATGAAAAATTTGAAGATTTTTGAAAAAAGAATATCAACAGTGTATTTCAAGGATTGATGAAAATAGCAGGGTATAGATCGTTTTTAGCAGTTTTTCTTGTATTATTTAAGAGAAATGATATATATGCAATATTATCTTTTCTTTTTATAATGAAAATTTAGAGTACAGATGTAAAAAGAAAAAAATAACAATGCTAACTGCAATATTTTTCATTATTTTCTCTTATTGTAATAATTGTATCAGCTATTATTTTTATAAAAAAATGATAAAAGACTATTTTAATGAAAAATAGTATGGAATTATCTCATAAAATAAAGTATTATGTAATAATTTTTCATAGGAGTTTTAATTATTATAAATTCGATTATTGGAACATCTGAAGTTCTTAAAACAGATGAAACTCAACTTTACTTTCATTCAGAAAATAATGCTGTTTTTTTATTTTTCGAATTCCTTCAGGAGTAATAGCTAACATCAGCAACTGCATTTTTTTCAGTAGTCTTTTTATTTTTCAGTAAAAACATACGAAAAGAAATTGTATGAACACAGAATAATAGGAATAATTTATACTGTCATTGTTTCAATAATAGGATTATTAGGAATCAATTTTTATAATGGAACTTTCTAACTTGTATAAAAATTACTCTTTTAAAAGTGGGGCATGAGATTTAAGCTTTTTATTCATTTCTTAAAATTTGTGTTGAGGTATAAAAAAATTTATACATTGAGATATTTAATATGTATTTCTGTGTAAATTTATTTGTAATAATATTTTTGGGAATTTTGCTGATTTTTGCTAAAAATAGAGAGAGGTGAATAAAATGAAAAAATGTATACAATTTTTATATTATTATTAGGGAGTATTCAATTTATCATGTTCTGAAAGTAAAGACAGGAACATATTCTGAAAATAAGACAGAAAAAATATATTTAATACAATTGTGGACACAATTAGTGGGGCTAAATTTGAATATAATGTTGCTGAAAGTACTCCTGATACTTTTAATTTAGTACATCTGTTTCTTCCTGAATCTTACGATGCTCAGCTGCAATGATAAACACCCTGAAAATATCAGAAATTATGAAGCTGCCGATATTTTTGATCTTTTATTTGAAGGACTTGTCAGAATTGATGAAAATGGGAAAAATAGTTCCCGGACTGGCAGAAAAAATGGGAAACAGAGCAAGGATAAAACCAAGTGGACTTTTCATCTGAGAAAAAGGATTGAAATATTCTGATGGAACTCCTATAAAAGCTGAAGATTTTAAAACTGCATTGTTGAGAATGCTGAATCCTGAAATAATATCTCCGAATACGGATGTCCTTTTTCTTATAAAGAACGGTAGAGAAATTTTTATGAAGGGAAAAGTAAAAGCTGAAAGATGTAGGGATAAAAAAATATTGGATAATAATGAAACTATTGAACTGGAACTAATCAAGCCGACAGGATATTTTGATATGTTAATGGCAAAAGTCAATTTTTCGCCTTTAAAGCAGGAATTTTTCGGGAAGTTGGGACAAAAATACGGAAAAGCACCTGAAAAATACGTTATACTCAGGACCTTATATAATAAAAAGTATAGGAAAAAGAAAAATTATTGTTGGATAAAAAGTACTGGAACAGTAACAGTATAAAAATGAATAAAATCAATAGTTTATGGCGGTTTATGGGACGGAAATGACTATAAAAGAATTGCTGAAAAGTAAAAGGAATAGATGCAACTGTTGTATATTCCCAGTTCTTTTCAAGAACCAAACTGAAAAATGATATGAAAGAAACACAGAGATTATCTGCAGGTTCTTCTTATTATTATGTTTTTCAATACTAAAGTAAAAAGCATTAAGTAATCCTAAAGGTCAGAAAGGCTATAGATGCTGTAATGGCAGGAGAAACAATGAAGGAATATGGGTTTGTTCGGAATATATCAGTATTAATGGAAAAATTTCTCTGCTTTAGCTGCAAAAATGGAAAAAAACTGAAAGTGGGAGTTATTATTACAAAAATATAAAAGAATTATTAGATGAGGGATTAAAAGAATTAGGAATAAATAAAATGCCTGTTTTAAATATTGTCATTAAAGAAAATTCCATTGACAGGTTCTCAGAAAATTTAAAATATCTTGGAATAGATGTCAAAGTTACAAGAGTGTCTTATAAGGACTTTAATTTTAAAATCAAGAAAAAAAGATTTTGATATTATTGAAAATGAAATTTTGTTAGGATTTAGTGATCCGATACTTTATCTTGAAAGATTTGTATCAGACAGTCCTTATAATTACGGTTCTTATTCTAATTCTGAATATGATAAACTTATAAAAAATTGCCTCTGAAACAAAAGATATTAACATCAGAACGGATGCTCTAATCAAAGCTGAAAATATATATGAGAAAAGAAAATCCTCATGACAAAAATGGGCTACGGTGAAATTACTCATATTATTCTTGAAAGACCGGGAATAAAAGAACTGAAATTAGTTCCTTATGGCGGGATTTTATATTTAAGAAAATATTAATAAAGTTAAATAGAAGTTTAAAAAGGCTCTTTGTCAAGTGTAACAAAAAGTAAAAAAATATAATTTAATAAAATCGGACTAGTATACTCCCAGTCTTTTTGTTATAATAAATTTAGACATATTTTTGAAATTTTTAATGTTTTGAAAAATAGGAAACTTTATGTTAATAAATAAAAGTAAAAGGTGGGGATTTTTGTGAAAAATATAAAAAGGGTATTTTTATTACTGCTATTTTTGTTGTCTGACTAGTTGTGGAAAAATTTTTAATGAAGGTAATTCTTCTGAATTTAATATTATAGTGAAACTTATACTGGAGTGTCCCCAAAAATTTCGACTATTTTTAAGCACTTTTTGTTTTCCTTTATTTATGCTTTCTTCGTATTCATTCGGACTTGTAAATCCTATTTTACTGTGTATTCTGCTGTTATTATACCATATTTCTATATACTCTGTACATTCCACTTCTTAAACTTTCTAGACTTTCAAAGTTTTCATTATGTACATATTCTTTTTCAATGTTTCATGGAATGATTCTATACACGCATTATCATAGAGATTTCCTTTTCTGCTGTGAATGATATGCTTATGCTGCACAAAATTTACGATATTCTTTACTCACATACTGAACTTCCTCTATCTGTATGTATTATCAAATCAGTTATATCCCTCTTTTTATATATCGCCATTTTAAGGTGTCGATAACTAATTTTATATCCATAAATTTTCCAACCTTATGTGATATTATTCTTCTGCTGTGCAAATCCATTATACTTGATAAATAGCACCACGCCACGTCCTTTCTTGTCCAAATATATGTTATATCACTTGCCATTTTTCATTTAATTTTTGTATCAAAATTTCTTTTTAAAATATTTCTTGCTGTTTCTTTCATGTCGTCTGATTTGTTATAATTTCTAAATTTTTATGAATTATTGACTTTATCCTGATTTTTCTTCATCAATCTTCTGACTCGTTTATATTTACTTCTAATCCTAACTTTCTTAGTTTTTATGAATTCTTACTGCTCCGTAAAGTTTTTCTGCTGTCTTGCCATATTGATTTTTATTATATCGTATAAAAATTTTATTTTTCTATATTCCTCTGTCTTGACCTCTTTAATCCAGTAGTAATCATTTGCTAATGCCTATTAAATTAATTATTATTGATTTTGAAACATTAAACTCATTGAATAAAGTCTTTACTAATACGTACTTGTCAACAGTCCTTATTTTCATCAATATGGTTGATGCCTTTTTAATATGTCAATATCTAATTCCTTTTTGTTCCAGGTCTTTTTCTAATTTTTATTTTATCCATTTCTTGTTGCAGTTTCCTTTTTAAGTCCATGATTTCATTTAAAACTTCGTTAGCATTGTATTTTTATCTATGATTCCTTTAAATTCTTTTTCCCATTTTTCTGATTGTTGCCGTTGCTACCCCATATTCATTTCCTAATGATTTTTCTTCCATCTTCAGCAATTCTAAAATTAACATTTTTAAATTCATCTGTGTACCTTTTTACTTCTCTTGTTCATAATCAAATTCCTCTCATAACTATATTTTAACAAATAGGAAACTAGTTTTTCAAATTATTTGTCCAAGATTTTGGGTACACTCCAACTGCAAAGTACCATAAATAAAAGAAAAGTGCATTTCAGCATAAACACTGATTTGCACTATATATTTCAAATTTAATTGTTTTTAATGGTGCCCAGACGCGGAATCGAACCACGGACACAGGGATTTTTCCAGTCCCTTGCTCTACCGACTGAGCTATCTGGGCATATATATATAGCGGGTGAACTAGGATTCGAACCAGACATCTTGCGATTTCGCCCGGTTTTTCAAGACCGGTCCCTTAGCCATTCGGACATCCACCCACAACTTTACTAAAATATTAAATACTATATTTTTAAAAATACCACAATTTTAAATTATGGTTCCATAAATGGTACGGCCTAGGGGATCGAACCCCTGTTACGGGATGAGCCGAGGTCCTAACCACTAGACGAAAAGTACTTGAAGTTTTTCAATGGTGGATCCAGCTGGAATTGAACCAGCGACCGCTCGGTTATGAGCCGAGTGCTCTAACCAGCTGAGCTATGGATCCATATGGCGTGCCTGAAGAGATTCGAACTCCTGGCCCACGGCTTAGAAGGCCGTTGCTCTATCCAACTGAGCTACAGGCACATATGGTTAAAATTAAATGGTGAGCCATACTGGGATCGAACCGAGTGACACCTTGATTAAAAGTCAAGTGCTCTACCGACTGAGCTAATGGCTCATATTTTTGGAGCGGAAGACGAGGGTCGAGACTCGCGACATTCAGCTTGGAAGGCTGACGCTCTACCAGCTGAGCTACTCCGCATAATATGATTCGTGGTGCCTCGGGCCGGACTTGAACCGGCACGGGATAAATTCCCACAGGATTTTAAGTCCTGTGCGTCTACCATTCGCCACCAAGGCATTTACAAGTTTTTGTTGTTTTTAACTCACAATTACTCAATTAGTATATCATAATTAATTTTTATTGTCAACACCTTTTTAAAATTTTTCTTGTTTTTCTCATTTGGGTGTATCGGATACTCAAATATAATGCTAAAAATAGATAATAAAAACTAGATTTCTCATTTCTTTCTCTTAATTTTTATAACAAAGAAAGAATGTCTCTTAGTCAGAAATAATCTTACTATTATTATATATTTTTATGGAATAGTAAGTATATAAATTTTATAATTAGATTTTTCTACCTTTCAAGACATTCTCTTGTACTAACTTTTATTAGTTCTCAACATACTCTCTTATAATTTTTCTGCTTTTTGTGTAATTTCATCATAAACTTCCTTCTGGCGAGAAATTTTTCCAGCACTGCTACTTCGATTTTTCGGTTTTTGGGAACTTCATATATCTTGAATATCTTCAAATGCACCTTTTATTCCAAGACATTGGATATCTACATTCAGTTCCTTTGCAATTATAGCAAATACCTTTTTAAATTGAGCAACTTTTCCATCTTTTTGTCCTTGCTCCTTCTGGGAAAATTACGATACTTTTTCCACCTTTTAAATATCCGACTATTTCTTCTACACTTTTCTAATATTTTTGTTAATATCAATTAAAACGACATTTCCATTTGAAACAAGAGTTTCATTACACCTTTTTAAAATACCAGTCAATTGCTAAAAATAATGTATTAAAAACAATTTTATTTGGAAATAGTGATCCTAGAATTAATGGATCTACAAAACTTTTGATGATTTGATACAAAAATTTGCGGATTGTCTGTTAATTTTTCCTGTCAATACTCTGAAAGTATAAATCGACAATTGGTTGAAATATTTTTAAAAAGTTTTGTTACCCAACGGTTTTTATTGTCCTTTATAGGGTTTTGTTTCACTTATAATCTGTTTCCAGTCAATATCATTGTCTTCAAATTTTGTAGCTTTTTGGTTGATGTATTCAGATAATAGTTTTAAATTGGGCATTCAGCAAACTTTTTCTTCATCCAGCTGAATTCCAAACTGTTTTTCTATAAATGCAAAAATTCCACAATATCAAGTGAATCATTCCAATTTCAAGTTCCAGATTTTTCTTCTGGCTGTGCCTCAATACCTTTATTTTTCTTGACATATTCCTTTAATATTTTATATCTTCCATCAGTTGGTTCAGGCGTTTTCTCCTTTTTACAATCTCATTTTTCATATAAGTCTGGCAGGCATAAATCTACGTGTCTTTCCAACTCTAGTTTTTGGCAACTCTTCCTCAAACATCTTATAATCAAGCACTTTTTCATAGTTATGCGCCTTTAGAGTTGTAATCTTCCACTATATTTTTTATATAAGCCTTTGTATTTGTAATTCCACGTTTTCTAAACTCTAATAAATCTGGAACGATTATTGCGACTAACTTATTTTTGTAATTAAAAATACCAATTTCCTTTATTAATCCGTTACTTTATTGCAGTACCCTATTTTCAAGCGTTTCTGGATCAATATTCTTACCATTTGAAAGGACAATCATTGTATTTTTCTTCCACGAATTGTAACATATCCTTCTTCATCAATTGTCGCTAAGTCTCCTGTCTTGAACCATCCGTCCTCAGTAATTACTTCCGCCGTCTTATCAGGCTTATTGTAATAGCCTTTCATAACAATCGGACCTTTTACCCACAGTTCTTCATCCACAATCTTTTATTTCAATGTTATTAAGTTTTCCAACTGTTCCGATTTTTCTTTCTGAATTTACAGCGATAACCGGTGCAGTTTCAGTAAGTCCATAACCCTCAAGGGCGTAAAATCCTAATGTTTCATAAAACCTTGAAATTTCAGGATCCATTTTTGCTCCACCGACAACGATAAAGTCAAGATGCCCACCAAAATTTTTATGAACTTTTGCAAAGACTTTTCTTTTTATCTTCAATGATTTGACATTGCTCATCATTTTGTAAAATAAACCGTGTAATGAATTTTTGCGTCAATTCTGTTGCTTTATTCCATCATAAAATAGCTTGAATACTCTTGGCACTCCTATTATTGCAGTTACTCTATTTTTCAAGCGCGTCAAATATTTCCTTGCTTCAATTTTTCTAAATACAATTGAAGTTTGATATTTTTAACATCAAAAAGAACGCTCGCCGTCAAAGGCAGAACATGATGAAACGGCAATATTGCCAAAAATCTGATCCCTGTGATCAAATATCCCTTTTTCGTAAAGTCCTTCCATTTCAGTATTTAAATTATTGAAAGACAGCATTACACCTTTTTGAGACTTCCAGTTGTACCTGAAGTATAAGCATAGTCGCTGTTTCATCTCCAGCTGGATTTTTCAAGTTCAAACTGCATATTTTTATAGCATTCATTTTTCCCTGTTCAACTGTAATCTTATCCACATTTATTATTTTTACAGTATTTTTGAACTATATTTTTCAACTGCTTTCAAAACAGTTTTTCTGTTTCATTTGAGCAGAAAAATTACGTTGGATGTGAATCTTCCAGCACGTATAAAAATTTCGCCTGAATTGCTATTGGAATCAAGGGCAATTCCAGCTGATTTTTATCCCATACTGCAAAAAGCTGTAAATCCATTCTGGACGATTTTCCATAACAATCAGTCCAAACTTCTCCTTTTTCAATTCAACTATATACTCAGAAAAATATTTTTATATTATTTATCAAATCAATATAATTAATGTGTTTATTGTCAAAGTCAACTAATGCCAGTCGCTCTGTTTTTCTCTAAAAACATAATTTTCCTCCTTTTTGTTATTGTATACCCAAAATTTAATTTAGTATATCATAATAAATAAGAAAAAGTGAACTATTCATATAAATTCAGTTATGCTAAACAACAATCAACACCTCCTATTCCTTAACTTTATAAGCACTTGTATAGTAAAACTGCTTTAAAAGCCGAACTAAAATTTTACTCAAACCCTAAATTTGTATAATTTTAGCAGTTTAATTTTAAATAGGTTTTGAGTATATACAAATTTTTCAAGATCAGAGCCTAATTAGAATATTTTTCAAATTCCTTATCCAGTAACGCAGGTGTAAATTCAGTTATCACGGTTTCTATCAAATTATTTTTGTAATACGGATCTTCCTTTAATATTGTCTCAAGCTCTCCCCTGAGTTACATTAAACGCAAAGAATAAGGCCGCCAGTTGGAGGATTTTGCCGTCCGCCAGCAATAAATTTTTCCAGCATCAATATTTTTGAATAAACTCAAAATGCTCCTGCCTGTATTTTTCCTACTTCCTCTAATGATTTTGTATAAGTTGTAGATATAATAAATATTTCTTCCATAAGTTTTATTTTTCCTCCTAAAATTATTTCTTACTCTATTATTTTACAATACATTTTAAAATAATCAACTTTTTACTGCAAAATTTAAATTATGAAATAAATTTTACAAAAGAACCCATTCTATAATTAAAAATAGAAATAGGTTCTTTATTTAAATATTTAATATCAAAAACTTAAAAATTAATACCATCCTCTTAATTTCATTGCTTTTGCAATTCTTTTCCAATACTCTTCATATAAGCGGCATTTCTTAAATCTACCTTGTATTCAGTCTGCTAAAGCCCTATACATCTTCAAATGCTCCTGATAATGGCGCATTTTTCTTTTGCTGAACTTCTTCAAAAGACCAGTAGTAACTTTGCAGGTTTTGTACCCATTCAAAGTATGAAACTACAACTCCACCTGCGTTTGCCAAACATGTCAGGCACTAACTAAGATTCCTTTTAAATAAGATTTCATCAGCTTCTGGAGTAGTTGGTCCATTTGCTCCTTCTACAACTGCTTTTTGCTTTTAATTCTGTCAGCATTTTCAAAGTAAATTTGATTTTTCAAAGCATCATAGCGTTAAAACATCAACTTCTAATTCCAATAACTCAGCATTTGTAATATCTTTTTCCGTAACCTTTGTTTTCTGAAATACATCCGTTTTTCTTTAAAATCTTTGATTACAGGCTTCCCATATCAATTCCATTTTTCATTGTAAATTGCAACATCAACATTTGAAAAGCTACAATTTTTTGCACCATCTTTATGTGCATAGTACGCTATGTGAAAAACCTACATTCCAAATCCTTGTACAGCGTAAAGTTGCTCCCTTGACATCAATGTTTAGTTTTTCTAACGCTTTTTAGCCGCCAAATTAACTCCGTATCCAGTTGCTTCTGTTCTTGCAAGAGATCCCCCAAATTCTAAAGGTTTTCCTGTGAATACACCTTTTGCTGATTTTCCTTCAATTTCTTCACTAAGCGTCAACCATCCAGGACATGAGTTTTGTCCAGTTTGTATTAACGTCTGGAGCTGGTATGTCAACTTTTTCTCCAATAATTGGTGAAAATTGCTTTTTGCAAATCCTTTAGAAATTCTTTTCTAACTCAGCTTTTAGAATAATCTTTGGGATCAATTGCCATTCCACCTTTTTCCACCACCATAAGGGATTCCTGCTACTGAACATTTTGAATGTCATCAAGTTGATAATAGCTTTTTACTTCATCTCTTGTTACGTTTGGATGGAATCTAAGTCCACCTTTGAAAGGCCCTACCGCATTGTTATGTTGAGATCTGTATCCCTGTAAATGTTTTTAACTGTTCCGTCGTCTAATCTTACTGGGAACGATACTTCAACACTCTCATTGGATTTTTAGGATTTCGTACACAGCTGAATCTGCGTTTAACTTATCACAAGCTGATTTTTACTTGTTTTTGTGCAATCTGAAATGGATTTAATGTTTCTTTTTGCCATCTTACCTCTCTTTTCTCTGAGTCTATTTTGATTTTTTAAACTTGTTAAAAATCTTCTCTACTTTACATCATACTACAATTTTATATAAATTGCAAGTATTTTTATAGAACTTAAAATTTGCCTTTTTACCAAAATATTTTAAATTGCATTGTAATTTTAGTTATAACTTTTATTTTTATTAAATTTTCTGTAGAAATATAGAAGACAATTTGCATTCCAGCTTAAAAATATTATATAATAAAAATATAAAAAGAACACAAATAGTTAATACATAAAATGGAAGTTAAAGCGTAAGGAGATGGTTCGCAATGTTTAAGAAAATTTTACTCATGATTATACTGACTGTGGCGAGTTATGGGATGCAGTGCGTGATATTGCCCTATGGAGAAGCGAAACAGGATAGAATAGAAAGAGGTGTAAGGTGTTGTAGAGGGGCTAATGGTGATTATTACTGCAAGGATAGATATGGGAAATAAGGGTATACTAGCTATATGTAAGTATAGACAGAGGATGAGACGGATAAAGATAATCAGGAAAAAGCGAATATATATTAAAGGCAGGAGTTTCTCATATAGGGGAATATTTTTCCTGCCTCTTTTTGAGCAAATAAAAGCTCCGTCAATTTGTTAAAAATTAAAAAAATTTGTTTTGCTAAAGAAAAATATTTATAGTAAAACTGCTTTAAAACTGAACTCAAAAGCTATAATTATTTTTAGTTATTCGAATATAATTTTTTATCCTTTATTAAAAAGTTTTATCTCCTATTATTTTCTGAAAAATTCATCCACTCAAATACATTTTTAAATGTCTTCCCATTTACATTGGCCTTTTCACTCCCCGCCTTTTCCAGCGTTACTTGGCTCAAATCCGAAAGTTTCGGTATCTTTGGAATTTTTTATTTTATCCCTGTTCTGCACACCTTCCACTTGATTATTCAAAAATATATCCACGAAAAATGTCCAGGAAATCTTGAATTTGGCACATCTGTCCCAACTACATTTTTCATAATACGAATACCACGCATTGTCCACTCAGCCCTTAATAAATCCCTATACGTTGGAGGCGAGAATCGGCGTAACAATTCCGTCATCTGTCAGCGCAATGAACCATACTGGCGTTTTTCATCTTCTGAATTTTTTTCTTTTTGTTACCCACAGTTTCTTAGTTTCTACAAATCTTGAAACTGCACTGTTTTCTACCTGCCTGCCGAAACTTCAATATTATTTGTCTTATAAGTTCCGTCACTATTTCTTGCATATTCGTGATAAGCATACGCCCTCGCAAATCGGTACTGCTGCATGCAAAATAGTCTGGATAAGTAATTATCATATTTACAGTCATCTTATCCTCCGTTTGAATCTCCAGCAAAGGTAAATTCTGCTTGTGTCAACATACGGATTATGTTTTACGTATTCCTTGATTGTATCCATCAAAAATTTGAGTGTATCTCGAATTTCCGCTTCCATTTCCATTAGTCCCATCGCCTTCATCCATCCAGTAAGTTGGAGTTTTGTACAGCCAGAACAAATGCTCCTTTTGTATCAGTTCCTCCTGTAGTAAAAATATTTTTGAATTTCCTCTTTCGCTAAGTGCCGAAGTTTCTGTGCCCAGAATATCAATATCAGGATCTGTTCCACCTTCCCCTTGTCCGTGAAAGCCATATAATTAAAGGGTTTTTACTCCCCAATTTTAACTTTTCAGGTTCATAAGTCGCCATTTCCAGTTTTAGATTTTCTATTTTTAGTAATTGGGTTTTTATAATTTCCACTAAATGAACTTCTGTAATTAAACAATTCTGTATCAGCCGAAACTCTATTATTAATCACATCCCTCTTTTTACTGACTAAATAATCTTTCCCATCAATTGTAGTTTTCCCTCGATTTCCACAACATATTCTTTTTACCCATTCATTAAAAAATTTCTGTCTGTTATAAGCAAAGGGCGAACCTTCATATTTCAAGGTATCAGGATTAAACTTATTTTTCTAATTCAAGTGTAACAATCCCAGTGTCAAAGGTTTTCTCTCCTTTCTTATCCGAAACATACACATTCATTACTTTTCGCTCAAATCCATTTGTTTTTATTTTTCCAGTCATTTTTATCAAGATTCGTAATTCTATAATCACCCATTTTCCAAAATAACTTTGCTCACGGCGGACCCACTCTCAAACCCTTGTACAAAAATGCTGACTTTCCTTACTCCATCATAATTTGATAAACTCACAGTCTTCTCACTCACTTTTCCCTCTATTATTCCTCTTCCTGACCGTTTTTCTTCCTACTGCGTGTCACTCCATTTACGATTACTCCAGCGATTAACATAATAAACAAAATTATTGCCAGATCATAATTTTTCACTCTCCTTAATTTTGTATTTTTCAAAAATCAAAAGTTACACACTTTTAACTAAAATTTTACTATTTATCAAGTTTTACCATCATATATGTTAATGCAAAACTTACTCCCAGTCGCTATTATCGAAATTAAGTATAGAGGAATTTGTGCATTCAAGAATAACAGTATTCCGGTACTACTGTAACTGCCATTCCAGAGCCCTTAAGTCCAAAAATTGAGCTAAAAATCACCTGTTGCTCCACCAGCAAGACCCATTAAGAAAGGCTTTCCTTTACCTTTAATTAAGTTTACCCCATAAATTGCTGGTTCTGTAATTCCTAATGCCTTTTGACAATGCTGATGGCAATGCCAATGCCTTTTAATTTTGCATCTTTTGTCTTAATACCAACTGCTAGAACTGCTCCAAAATTGTCCTGCTACAGCCGCTGATAATAATGGATTAAATGGATTGAATCCATCTTTTGCAAAGTAATTGAATTTCTAAGAAGTTAAATATATGGTGTACTCCTGTTACAACTATTAATTGCTGAAGTCCTCCAATTATTATTCCTGCTATTCCAAGCGGTAATTTTAAAATCCATTCTGTACCAATTAAAATATAATTTTTCTAGACTGTGAAATACTGGACCAATAACAAATAACCCTAACGTACTCATTACTAAAAAAATACAATAAATGGCGTTAATAATAAATCTAATGCATCTGGAACAACTTTTCTTAATCTTTTGTTCTAATTTTTGCTCCTATCATGCCTACGAATAATGCTGGTAAAACTGTTCCCTGATATCCAACTACTGGAATAAACTTAAAGAACATTATTGGATGTGCATCTCCCGATGCTACTTGATAGGCATTTGGCAAAGAACCGCTAATCAACATAGAACCTAATACAATTCCCAATACAGGCGATCCACCAAATACTTTAAATGCAGACCATGCAACTAATGCTGGTAAAATAATAAATGCTGTATCAGTTAATACTTGTGTATACATTAAGAAATTAGCGTTTATACTTTCTGGAGCTGTTCTCATTAATTTTAATAAATTTTTCATTTGTTAATAACCCACGAAGTCCCATAAATAAACCAGTTGCAACTAATACTGGTATAATTGGAACAAAAATATCTCCAAATGTTCTTGAAATTCTTTGAATAACACTCCCTTGTTTTGTCTGCTTCTTTTTTTCATATCAGATACTGAAGATTCACTTACTCCTCCAAGTCCTTGAACAGCTTCATATACTTTATTGACAATTCCTGTCCCAAAAGATTATTTGAAACTGCCCTTTTGAATTAAACATCGTTCCTTTTACTTTTTTTCAATATTATCTACCCTGTCCTTGTCAATTTTATCCTTGTCAACTACCATAATTCTAAGTCTTGTTGCACAATGTGCAAATGAACTTATATTTTCTTTTTCCCCAATAGCTTCCTATCACTTCTTTAGCTATTTCTTCATAACTTTTTGCCATTTTTTATCTCCTTCACAGTTTTTTGAAAAATTACATTAATTGTACCTCATAAAAGTCAATACCTATTTGATATAACTTTATTTGAATTACAATAGTTTATTAATTTTAAAATTATTTCTTTTTATTTTAATGATTTTTAAAAAAATAAAAACTACCATATTATATAAATACAGCAGTTTTCTTAAATTAGATTTTTAGTTCATTTCAAATTCGATGTAGACAGTTTTTTGAAATATTTAATTTTTTGGAGAAATTACGATATTTCTTCTTGCGGATTCATCAAGAGCTCCCTGTCGCTTTTTTCACTTGCACTAGGTTAGTCGCATAATTGGGCTTCATTGTAATAGTTGTAGTTGTAATCGTAATAAGGCTGGATAACTCCATATGATTTATCTGTGATTGTAACAGGATTTTTAGGTTTAAATCTGTTTTTCCTAAGATAACTTGGGCTTTTTCAAGGGCTTCCTTGTAGGCATTTTCGTAAAGTTCATTTTCCAACTCGTCGCTTATTGTCAATATCGTATTCGATTTGCCCAGTCGTACCGATTCCCAATGTGCTTGCTACATTTATGATGTTTCCAAGATTTTTTTAAATCTCTTGTTTCAACTTCTATCTGGTGTGAAACGACTTGGATATATATTGCTTGTTCTTTTTCAAGGCTTACTTCCTTATTGTCGTATCCTGAGATTTTTACTGAACTTTTGGGAATTCCTGCTTTGCTCAATTTTTTGCTGAATATCATTAAAATTTTGACATTGCATTCTGGTATGCCTGTTTATTTGTCGCATCCTGAGATTCAACAGTGAAAAATATATGTCCCGCTTTTACTTCTGTTCAAGGAATAAATTTTTTCAGTCGCAAGAACACTCATAAAATTTTTCAACGCATCAAGAGAAATTTTCGATCAACTTCTACTGAAAGTTTTGTTTTATATTCCTTTTTTCCCTTTGTTTTTCAATTACCGTATCCCAGCTATATGTTTCATAAGTGGAATATCCTGTCGAATTAATCTTGTTATATTTTGTCCCAGTCTGAGCAAGTAATCTCTTATATCTTTCAAAATTTTAGAATTTTTCAGCACTCGCCTTATCCAGACTTTCATTCTCAGTTTGAATCGTAAGAGCAATTTTGCTGAATTTGGTATAATTTCCTTTTTTGAAACTCCTCTAACCTGTATTCTTTTTCCAGCAACTTCGCCATCTGCAAATGACAATACTGAAAAATCATTATAAGTAACGCTATTATTTTTTTCATTTTAAAAATTCCTTTCTAAAATTTAATTTTTGATTCTTTAAACATAGTCTAGTATAAATATAAAGTTATACTATTTTTTTGTTATTTCATTTCATACATAACTGATATATTTTGCACTAAGTTTTAATGGTTTTGGAGTATAGTCAACTCTTGGTTTTTGCTATCCATTCGTGAAGACGTTGATACTGAATAAGCTGAAACTTTAGCATTTGAATATTCTGCCATCGAGTGCTGCCGCCGCTTCATACTTTACTTCCCCAGGCCTGATCAATTCTGTCAATCATTTTTTTGCTGAAATTCCACATCTTCACTCACAATAATCGGTGTTCCTAATTTCATTTTACTGGAACGCAAAATGCTTTCTGCCTTTTTGTTTTTGTCTGATTATAGGCATCTTTGTACATTTCTGACTCGATTCTGTCTTTGTCTGACAAGTCAAAGTTAATTGAGCCATTTATGTTTTATTCCATTATCATCAGCAATTGAAATTATTGTATTAAGCTCCTTTATATTTTTTGTCGTAAGCACAAACTCGTTTGTAACATAGTAGACATCTTTTTCTTGAATTTTTGTTATCTGTTGTATAATTTTCTTTTTATTGTATAATCACTCAAAATAATATCACTTTCAGGGATTCCAGCCGAAATCAGTTTTTCTTCTTGAAGTATTAAGTTTGTTAAACACTTTATTTAAGGCTTGATCAACCGTTGTCCCGTTTTCATTTATGTTAAAAGCAAATGTATTTTCATCAAAATTTTTTTCTGAATGCTTTGCAAATTATCCCCGTCTTCCAAGTCAATCAATGCTGAAATTTTGTTAAAATCTGTATTTTTTTACTAGCATTGACATTGTCACATCATAAGAAGTCGGCTTTTTATCAGTCTTTTTGACAGTTTTATTTGGAACAGTTTTCACATCCAGAATATCCTCATCATTCTGATATTCGCTCCCTTTCCTATTATAAAACGCCTTTGTTTCCAAATTCTCAAGCGATATTTTCCTAGCTCTCAATTCACTTTTAAACTTCTCAATCTTCTTATTAACCTCATTAGTCGTCTGACTCAAGTTACTCCCCTTTTCCTCAATCTTAAAGTTAATTTTTGCCAAATCAGGCATAACTTCCCTTTCTGCATTCCCAGTAACACTTATCTTTCTGACAATATTCTCATTCGCACTAAACGAAATTATGCTCATCAGTGAAAAAAGTGCAATTGCTATCTTTTTCATATTTCCCTCCATAATTTTTTTATTTATTATTTTTAAATTCCATATCTTTTATATAAGTATAACACACGTATATTAAAAAGTAAATGAGGGTTTTTATTTTTTATTTCAAAATATTTGAAATTACATTATAATTTAGATATAATTTTATTTCTTAAATTTCCTAAGAAATATAAAAAGCAACTTGTATTCCAGATTAAAAATATTGTATAATAAAAATATAAAAAGAACACAAATAGTAAATACATAAAACAGAATAAATATTTGACATAGATATTTAAAACAGAAGGAGATGATATGAAATGTTTAAGAAAAATTTTACTCATGATTATACTGACTGTGGCAATTATGGGATGCAGTGCACGTGATATTGCCCTATGGAAAAGAAGCAAAACAGGAGAGAATAGAAAGAGGTGTGAAGTGTTATAAGAGGGCTGATGGAGTTTATTACTGCGAAGACAGGTATGGAAATAGATATTAAGCTCATATGTAAATATATACAGAGGATGAAACGGATAATGATGATTAGAAAGACAGAAATATATATTTAGGGCAGGAGCTTCCATACAGGGGAATGTACTCCTGTCTTTTTGAGTAAATGTTCTATTTCTATTCTGTCTGATACTATTTACCATTTAAATAACAAATTTATTACAAACTTTTCTAATTAATAAAATATATAAACCTAATTTTTCAAGTAATTTAAGATATAATTTTCACCTTTTTAAATAGATTCTAGTATGAATTAATTTGTCGGAGCCTTTTTTTCTGTGACGGCAAAACTGTCTGAGCATAGCGAGTTTTTTGGCAGTGCAGAAAAATGTCGTAGACTAGCTATAGGTTGTAGGATTTGCGGCAATGAGCAATCCTACGAAAATAAAAAGAAAAACATAATAATATGAAAAATTTTTTTATTAATTAAAAATATAAAAAAATAATAAAAATAATTTAATTTAATTTAATAATTACGAATTAGCTATTAAACAACCCTATTATGAAAATCTCGTATGGATACTTAAAAAAATTAGATTTACAAAATACCACATTAATTTCATCTCTATTTTTGCCTGCCACCTTTTTTAACATCATTTAATTCTTCGTTATCTTGTATTAGATTAAATTCCATATTTGTATAAACTACACTTTGTAATATGTCACATAAATTAATTTCTTCTAAGTAAGATTTTTGCAAAAATATAAAAAGCCGAATTACAAGTTAAAAATAAATTTATATCATTTTTTTCAATATTTATGATATTATATAGAGTAAAGAATTAACAATAAAAATAACGAGGGTGAAAAATGGCCACAAAATATAAATTTAATTATGGAAAATTTTTAGAACTATTATTGTACTGCTTTGTTTAGTGGCATTAATAAGATTTGGTAAGGATGTTTTTTTGAACGTCATTTTTAACACTAGGCTTACAGTTATTCCTGATGTCATAAATCTTGACAAAAAGGATGCAATAAAAATATTTGAAAAAGGCTGGACTTAAGGTTAAAGTTATTAACTCAAAGACGGAAAAAGTTCCGCTAGATACGGTTTTATAACCAAGATCCACGTCCAGGCAAGGAAGTTAAAGTAAACAGAGTTATAAGAATATGGGTAAATAACGGAGAAGATGTAAAAGTTCCTAATATTATTGGACTGGAACTGCTTGAAGCAAGATCTCGATTAAAAGGGCAAAATATTCAGATTGAAACGATTGATTATTACCCGTCTAATCAGAAATATAATACAATTTTTGGGAGTTTATCCAAAAACCAGGTACAAAAACTTGAGATTAACCAAAAAAATTTCAATACTGGTTTCTTCACAGCAAATGGTAGATCCGTCAGTTATGCCAAATATAACAGGACTTGACTTAAACGATGCGAGAGAATTGTTAAAAACAAATTGGACTTGATATTGGAAATATTTCACGTACAAGTGACCCAACATTGCCTGTAAATACGATTATTTCTACAAATCCTGCGACTGGAACGAAGATTCAGAGAGGACAGAAGATATCAATTGTGTTAAATACTGGAGCCGCTCCTAAAAACGTGAAAAATCAACAGAAGAAATTATTAATCAATCTCAGGAAGATATAGATAATCAAGAAATAGAGAAATTATTGACAATACTATTAACCAAATGGATCGGCAAGGTACCGAGCAGAGAAAACAATGGAAATTCGCAGTCTTCCCCACGTAATGGTTCAAGAGGCGGTGGAAATAATAATGATTCTGGTGGCGATGAAGATAGCGACGAATAGTTAAAATGATTAAAAATTTAGAAAGGAGATGGGAGTTATTTTGAATGTTATTTTGAAATTTCTCCCAAATATTTTTATTAAAGGAAAAGTTATTAGAAAAAAATAAAAGGATTTTTACTATGTTTTAGATGAAAATTCCAAAAATTTAAATGAAGAAAATATTTATGAATGCAAGTTACGTGGAACATTAAAAGTAAAAAAATGATAAAATGAACTGTATTATCGATATTGTAGAATTTGACGAAAAGGAAAAAGTTATTGAAAATTGAAAAAAGGGAAAACTTTTTATATCGTCCACTAATTGCAAACATTGATTTTTATTGGTATTTTTATTTGCAATAAAAAGTCAAATTTTTGATTTTTACCAATTTTTCAAAAATGCTGTTAAACGCAAAATTCTCAAAAATATTCCAATTGTGCTAATATTATCAAAAAAATTGACTTGGTTTCAGAAGACGAGCTGAAAGAATTTTTAATAAGTTTAGACAAATTTTTAAAGAAACAATTTCTATTTTTCCCAATTTCAACTGAAACGAATACTGGAATTAAGGAATTACAGTAATATATAAATAAAAATCAGTTGTAATTTCAGGACCATCGGGAGCTGGAAAATCCACGCTTATAAACACTCTAATTGGTAAAAGAAGTACTAGTTACAAATGATATCAGCCAGAAAACAAAAAAAGGGCGACATACAACAATAGAAAGCCGATTTTTTATGTCAGCACCACATTCGTACATAATAGACACTCCAGGATTTTTCGACATTGGACTTTCCAAAACTGGAAGAGGAACTGGAAAAGTTATTTCCAGAATTTTTAGAATTTATTCCTAACTGCAAATTTCTGAGACTGTATTCACGTAAACGAGCCAAACTGTGCAATAAAGGAAAATGTGGAAAAATGGTAATATTTCATAAAGAAAGATATGATTTTTATCTATATTCATTACAAAAATATAAAATTTAATAAATAATTTAAAAATAGGAAAGAGTTGATTTTTTTATGATTAAAGAAAAGGACAATAATCGCACCTTCACTGCTTCTGTCGCAGATTTTTAGCAAAATTAAAAGAAGAAATTACGGAAGTGGAAAAACTAGGAGCAGAATATCTGCATTTAGATGTTATGGATGGAAATTTTTGTACCAAATATCAGCTTTGGAGCTCCTGTTATTTCATCTTTTACGAAAACATAGCAATCTTGTATTTGACGTTCACCTTATGGTAAACGAACCAGATTACTTAATAGAAGATTTTTGCACAATTCTCAGACATAATCACAGTCCATGCTGAAGCTACAAAGCACTTAAACAGAACAATCCAGCTAATAAAATCTTTTGGAAAAAGTAGGAGTTGCATTAAATCCTTCTACTCCACTGGATGTTATAAAATATGATCTGGATAACATTGATATGGTGTTAATTATGACAGTAAATCCAGGATTTGGCGGGCAGAAGTTCATTCCTGAAATGCTTTCAAAAATAAAAAGATTTGCGAAAAATTAACCAAAATATTGATATTGAAGTGGATGGAGGAATCAACGCTGAAACTGGAAAACTTGTAAAAGAAGCTGGAGCAAATGTGTTAGTTGCAGGTTCATATATTTTTAGCGGAAATTATAAAGAAAAATTGAATCTTTAAAATAATAATTTTAAAAATAAATAAAAGTTATGAAAAAGTCAGAAATAAAAGTAAGAAAGGAACAATTAAAATGTATGAAAAATAGAAAATCTATTAGACAAATTCTATAAAACATATTATAAAATTGAAGAAATAAATTTAAATCAGGTAATTAAATGCTTGACTACATCTGAACTTCATATTATTGAAGCGATTGGGGAAAATGAAATTACAATGAATGAACTGTCTGACAAACTAGGCATTACAATGGGAACAGCCTCAGTCGCCGTAAACAAGCTGACTGACAAACAATTTCTGGAACGTTCCCGGTCGGATATTGACAGGCGTAAAGTTTTTGTAAGACTTACTTCAAAAAGGAAAAAGTTGCGTTAAACTATCATGGAGATTTTTCACTCAAATATTCTTGAAAAAATTACAGATGATATTCCATCAAAAAAATTAGAAACATTTATCGAGGTTTTTGAAACAATTGTAAAAAAATCTTGATAAAGTCAAAAAAGATATTCAGCCTGAATCAATACTAAATTTTTGAAAAAGACGATTTGGTTCAAGTTTCTTCAATAAAAAGGAAGTGTTGCAATCAGAAAATATTTAAATAGAAAAAGGTGTTATGATAAAATCGCTAATAAAAATTATAAATATTGATAAATATTTGATAACTTTGCTCGTAGATGGGGATGAGAAGATACTAAATATTGAAGATGCAGAAAATATTATGGTCAGAAAAATGCTCTTTAAAAATTGTGAGAAAAGGAGTGAAATATGCTTTTATTTAGATGGAATTGGAATTTCATTTTTAATAAAAGAGATAAAAAGAAAAATATTACGATATAAATTGACAAAAATTTTTCAATATGATAGAGTTTCATTTTTCACTTTTTGGAAAGAATAACTTGATTTTTCAAGTAAAGGACAATTCAACAATTTTTTACTTAAAAAGACGAAAAGATCCAAATACTGATTTTTCAATCAAAATTTTTGTTATCACTAAAAATATTTACAAAAATTCAATTTTAATAAATATTCGTCAGGAAGGTTTTGATAGAATTGTATATTTTTGACTTTGAGAAGTTAAATCAGTTTGGAGATGTGGAAAAATATACATTAATTATTGAAATTATGGGAAAAAGCAAGCAATATTTTCTTAACTAGCAAAGATAAAATTCTCTCTGCTCTCTATTTTTACTTCAATCGATGTTGGAAACCGTGTTATTATGACAGGTGCAAGATATACTTTGCCATTTGAGGAAAAAGATTTCGCCACTTTATCTGGAAGACGAAAAATTTTTCCATTTGAAACTGAAACTTTTATGGAAAAAAATCGAAGGTGTCGGACGTGCCTTTGCACTGGAATGTTCTCAGGATTACCACACTTTTTAAAAAAATATTTATCCAGTTATAAGCCAGTAATGTACGAAATTTTAAATCGTGGAAAAAAATCCAGAAAAGTGCTAACTTACAACGAATTTTCTGAATTTAATCAAAAGGAAAATGCAACTTTAGAAAATGAAAGAAAATATTTTGAAACTTTAAATGAAGGTTTAAATGCTTATTTTTAAAACAACTATTACTTCCAACGTTATTAGTGAAAAAGAAAAATCTACTAAAATACGTTGATTCACAAATATTCAAAAATTAAGAAAAAAATATAAAAAGTTGACTTGATGAAAATTTTGAAAAATATAAAAATATTGGAGATATTTTTGGCGACGAATATGCATCAGATAAAATATGGAATGAAAAAAATCACGGTTTTTGATTTTTATAATAATGAGGAAGTTACAATAAATCTGGATCCACTTTTTATCTCAAATGATAATTTAAACTTTTTATTACAATAAGTATAATAAAGGAAAAACGTACAATTTCAGCCTTAGATTCCAGATTTTTAGACATTCAAAATGAAATAAGATATTTTTGAGGAAATAAAAATGTTTTATCGAAAAAGAAAATGATTTTATTGGAATTGAAGAAATTGAAAAACGAACTGAATTTAACAAATAATGGACATAAATCAAAAATAAAATTAAATTGAATAAAACCAAAAACGTGATTTATTGTCGTTTGACTACAAAGGCTTTTCAAATCTTCGTTGGAAGAAACAACAAGGAAAATGAAGAAATATCCTTTTCAAAAGGACAGCCTAACGATATTTGGATGCACATAAAAGACATTCCTGGAAGCTCATGTCCTTATTTTTACGAAATAATAAGGAAGTTCCAGAAGATGTTCTCCTGGACGCCGCAAACCTTGCCTGTGAATATTCTAAAAGCAGGGGACAAAGTTACAGTCGACTACTGCGAACGAAAATTTCTAAAAATAAAAATAGTAAACCAGGAAACGTGATTTATACAAACTTCCACTCTTTATTAATTGATGTTCAATAATTTTCTAAACAAACTATATTGTTTGACTGACTAACAGAAAAATGTTTTTCAGACTTATTGACAAAATACCAAAAACTGTTGTAAAATTAAGGTAGAGATATAATTAAGGAGGATAAATAAATGGCAAAGTAAAACAGTTACTATGACAAATCCTACAGGATTACATACAAGACCAGGTGGAGTATTTGTTGCTAAAGCAAAAGAATTTGAAAGTTCAGTAGAAGTGGAAAACGAAGGAAAAAGTAAATGGAAAATCTTTATTGAAATTATTATCAATTGGAATTAAAAAACGGTTCAGAAGTTACAGTTCATGTTGAAGGACCTGATGCTGATGAAGCAGTTGAAGTATTAGGAGAATTATTAGCAACTATCAGAGACTAATAAATTTGTAGTAATTAAGTAAAATAAAAATATTGTTTTTATAGATTTGTTATAGAAAATATGTTTTATTGAACTAGAAAAAAAGACTTTCTTATTTTTAAGATTGTCTTTTTATTTATTATTATTTTTCAAACTAACTATTCTGTGAATTTATATTTTTGAACTGTTTTGTTTAATAATTGTTTTTCTTATACTAAATCCTATTTAAATAACGAATTTATTACAAACTTCTCCAATAAAGGATAAAAACTAGTATTTCAAAAATAATTAAAATATAATAATAAAACCGACGGAGCTTTTTATTTGTTCAACTGCGACTGTTTGACGACTGTAAGGAGGAGTTTTCGGAGTTGAGCAAATAAAAGTCATAGTCTAGCCATAGGTTGTAGGATTTTGCGAAATGAGCAATCCCTACGAAAAAGAAAAATTAAAAAGTTAAATGATTAGGAATCAGTTTATGAATTAGCTATTGAACAACCAAATTTATTCTCCTTTTTAAACGGAAGATAATATAATAATTATTTTTATTAATTTTTATACTCAAATCTATTTAAAATTAAACTACTAAAAATTATACAAATTTAAGGTTTGAGTCAAATAGTCATAACTTTTGAATTCAGTTTTTAAAACAGATTTTTATAGAATTATTTTAAAATTTATAAAAAGCAGAAAAAAACTCCTAATTAATAAAAATTTTCCTGCTTAATTTGTTTTTCAATTAATTACTATTATTTTTTTCGCTTCGTTTCTTTTAATCGTCACTTTTATCCAGCCTGTAAACAATGGATGTGGACGAGTTTGGACGGCTTTTGAATTCTGGGTGGTATTGTGAGGCTATGAAGTATGGGTGATTTTTATTTCGATTACTTCTACGTAATTTCCGTCTGGAGATAATCCCTACGATATCCATTCCAGCTTTTTCAAATTCTTCTCTGAAAGCGTTATTAAATTCGTATCTATGTCTGTGTCTTTCAGCAATCTGAGTTCTTCCATAAACTCTGCTGACTAAACTGTCGTCTTTTTAATATACATGGATATGCCCCAAGACGCATTGTTCCTCCCATATCTTTCAGACCTTTTGCTCTTCCATAAGGCTTATAATTGGATATGAAGTGTCCTTTTCAAATTCTGTTGAAGTAGCACCTTTATAGCTAAGCTACATTTCTTGCAAATTCTACACACGCCATTTGCATTCCAAGACAGATTCCAAAAACGGAATGTTATTTTCTCCTTGCAAATTTAATCGCTTCCAACTTTTTCCATCTATTCCTCTGTCACCAAATCCTCCTGGCACTAAAATTCCATCATAATCAGCCAGTTTTTCACATCAAATTCTCCAGCCTTAAAAATAGTCAATTTCAACTTTTGTATCAAGATTAAACCCAGCATGCTCTATTGATTCATGAATACTTATGTAAGCATCCTTTAATTCGATATATTTTCCAACAACTGCTACTTTTACAAGCTTTTTAGGATTTTTGAATTTTTCCACCATTTTAGTCCATTCAGTCAGTAATGGCTTTTTCATTTTTTATTTTAAAAATGTTTACAGATTACATCGGCAAGGCCTAATTTTTTTCCATAGTTAATGGTATTTCATAAAGACTTTTTAGCATCAAGTGATTCAATAACCGCCTCTTCATCAATATCGCAGAAAAGCGAGATTTTTCTTAATATTTTTCATCAACAGGATGTTCACTTCTCACTACAATCACATCTGGCGAGATTCCAAGTCCTTGAAGCATTTTTACGCTGTGCTGTGTAGGTTTTAGTCTTAAGCTCCCCAGTCGCTTTTAAATAAGGCAATAATGTTACATGAATGTAAGCAATATTTTCTCTTCCAACTTCTCTTTTTCAACTGACGAATCGCTTCCAATAAACGGATCACTTTCAATATCCCCAATTGTCCTCCAATCTCAGTAATTACAATATCCGAATCATTTTTCTTCAGTCGCTTTTATAACATTGTACTTAATTTCATCTGTCATGTGAGGCACAGTTTGTACAGTTCCTCCTAAAAATTCCCCACGACGCTCTTTTCATAATAATTTTTGACATAATTTTTCCCAGTTGTCAAATTATTATACTTTGTCAGATTCTCATTGATAAATCTTTCATAATGCCCCAAATCCAAGTCAGTTTCTGCTCCATCCTCTGTAACAAAAACTTCCCCATGTTGATAAGGGCTCATAGTTCCTGGATCCACATTTATATATGGATCAAACTTTTGAATTGTAACCTTTATAGCCTCTTTCTTTAAGTAATCTCCCTAAAGAAGAAGCCACAATTCCTTTTCCAAGCGATGAAACAACTCCACCTGTAACAAATATATATTTTTGTTGAATCATTATGTGTATTCATTTTTCCTCCTATTTTTCTATTCCTATTTATTCAATTTTAAATATTTTTTTGGCATTTTTATAAAATATCACTTAATTTAGTAAGATATTATTTTTTAAATTATTCTATTAAATCTCTTTTTCAATTTTGATATATGATGATTAATAAGTATTTTTCATTTTTATTTATATTCAAGTTTATTTTTAAGCAGGAGATCAATCGCCATCTCCCTGTTTCTGCAATAACAGTTATTTTAGCATAATTAACTAGTTAACACTTAATAATGTTCGCGAAAGTTCTACGAACTACCCGACGCTTTTACGCAAAAACTTTTCTTATAAAAGAAAAAAATAGAACTCACTTTTGAATATAGATTATTTCAATTTATATAACTTTATCTTATGTAAAGTCTATTCCAAAAAGTTCAGACAGCTATTTTTCTTCTAACGAAAATTTTTGCTTATGTTTTTAGTTAAATTAATTGTTTTAATTAAACTAAAAATGTCGTGATTTTTAAAAATAAAATTATCATGAGTTTTTTTACATTTTTTCAGTTTGTTGCAATATATTTTGCCACAAAAAAAGAGGATTTTCACCTCTTTTAAACAAATCTTATTTATGTAAAACTCAAAAGGAATATCCCAAGTTTGAGAATAAACTTGAGATAATCCAAATTAATTTTCATTTTTTTATTTGTTATTATCTTGCGACTCCAGCTTTGTAAGCTCCATTTGATCCAAATACGTTTCTGATTTTTATCTTTGTAGTATTCTTTCATGTAGTCTTTTGCAGGTCCTACATATTTTCTAGGATCAAATTCTCCAGGGATTTTTAGCGAATACTTCTCTGATTCCTGCTGTGAAAGCTAATCTTCCATCAGTATCTACGTTAATTTTAGCTACTGCTGATTTTAGCGGCTTTTTCTTAATTCTGAATCAGGGATACCAATTGCGTCTGCAATTTTTTTCCACCATATTGGTTAATCATTTCAACAAATTGGTGCGGTACTGCTGATGAACCATGTAATACGATTGGGAATCCAGGTATTCTTTTTCGATTTCTTCCAAGATATCCAATCTTAATTTAGGATCGTCTCCTGGTTTGAATTTGTGAGCTCCGTGAGAAGTTCCAATTGCAATTGCTAATGAATCAACTCCTGTTTTTTTGTTACGAAGTCTTCAACTTCATCAGGTTGAGTATAAACGTGTTCTCTTTCGCTACTACATCGTCTTCAATTCCAGCTAAAACTCCTAATTCAGCTTCAACTGTAACATCATGTTGGTGAGCGAAATCAGCAACTTGTTTTGCTTCTGCAACGTTTTCATCGTAAGGGTGGTGAGATCCGTCACACATTACTGAAGAGAATCCGTATTCGATACAGTCTTTTGCTTCAGCGAAGTTTGGACCATGATCCAAGTGCAATGCTACTGGAATGTCTGATCCTGATGCTTTCTACATAAGCTGTTGCGACTTTTGCAAGCCAAGGTAACATTTCTTTACCAATATATTTTTCTTGCACCTGTTGATACTTGAAGAATTACTGGTGATCCTTCTTCAACACACGCCTCGATAATTCCTTGTAATTGTTCCATGTTGTTAAAGTTAAAAGCAGGTACTGCGTAACCTTCTTTATTTGCTTTAGCAAACATTTCTTTAGTGTTGCTTAATCCTAAATCTTTTAAAATGATATTTCATTTTACGCCTCCTAATATTTATTAATTAGATTAACTTCTTTAATTATATGTTACCAAAATTTTTTCGTATAAAAAAATCAATAGAAAACAAAAATAATAGTTAAAAAAATAAAATATTTTTAAATATATGCTTAAATACTACCAAAAATAAAAATTTTAAAAATTAAATTTTGGTATTGGTAACTCATACTTCCTATTAATTTTAAAAATTTTTTATAACAATGGTTGGTTATCAATTTATTTTATTTTGATTTATCAATTCTTCCACTGTCATTCCTTTTCTAAGTACATTTTTTTATCTGTAAAGCCTGGAATTCCTTCAATTCTTCCACGTCTTGAAACTTGCCAGATTATCCACCTGCTATCTTCTTCTATTTTTAGGAAAATATTTATAATCTGTAATCCAAATTTTATTTTCAGGAAATTCACCTTTTTATATATGCATTATAAGTGTTGTAGTTTACATAAAAATTACTCTCTTTTGATAGTGTTTTTTTCAAGTTTTTCAACCATATCTTTTAAATGCTTGATTACATCTGGTTTTTTTATATTTTTGTAGATATTTCCAAATCAATCATTGGTGGTAAAGTTTTTTGTCAGAAGCTGGCACTTTGCTTATGTAAAAATCAGCTTAGTGCTTTCTCCACTGCTCGTCAGTGTAAAAAAATGATATGCTCCCACTATAAAGCCATTCAATCTGGCATTATTCCAGTTATAAAAAAATCTGTATCAAGAAAAATTTTTGTCCTTCAGTTGCCTTCAAAATAATAAATTTGTATTTCTATCTACACGAGTCCAGTTGACTTTTTCCTGATGATGTGAAATATCCAGCCCCTGAACTTTATATCCAGCTAATTCCGCCAAAAATATCATTATGATACAAATATCCGCTAAATTCCAAAAACCCCGCTATACCTCCAAAAATTATCATAATTGTCAAAAATTTTATAAATTTCGCCATATTTTTCTCCATTCAGTCGTTTTTTAATAACAAAATTGTTTTCAAAAATTTTTAATAATTTATTTTTATTATTGAACTTGATTTTAAGGTGGTTTTTAACAGTTTATGAAAAATCAGATTAATCTTATAGCTGGTTGTTATAGCGATTTTTATTATTTTTATAACTGTCATTCCACCCATATAAGGAATTAATACTTCTGGAACTTTTTATAGTTCCATCATCCTGCTGGTAATTTTCCATAATTGCAAGCAATGTTCTTCCCACTGCAAGCCCCGATCCATTCAGAGTATGGACAAAATGGCTCTTTCCAGTTTCTTTTTTCCCTGTATTTAATCATTGCACGTCTAGCTTGAAAGTCCTCTGTATTTGAGCAAGAAGAAATTTCCTGTATTTTTCCTTGGCTTGGCACCCAAACTTCCAAATCATAAGTTTTTTGCAGACTAAATCCTATATCTCCACTGCAAAGTGCCAGCACTCTATATGGCAATTCGAGTTTTTGCAATATTTTTTTCTGCACAGTTTACCATTTTTTTCAAGTTCATCGTAAGAAGTTTCAGGTTTTACAATTTTTACCATTTCTACTTTGTTAAACTGATGCTGTCTTATAAGGCCTTTTAAATCACGCCCTCCAGAACCGGCTTCCTTTCTGAAGCAAGCTGTGTATCCACAGTAATATTTAGGCAATTCCTCTTCATCCAGAATTTCGCTGTTATGTAAATTTGTAAGTGTAACTTCTGCCGTTGGAATCAAATACATTTCATCGCCTTCAATTTTATAGGCATCATCAGCAAATTTTGGAAGCTGTCCTGTTCCCACCATCATTTCCCGTCTGACTAATTGTGGCGTAAAAATCTCTTCAAACCCATGTTCCCCAGTATGAACATCAATCATAAATGCAATCAAAGCTCTTTTCCAGTCTTGTCAGCGCATTTTTTTATAAACTGTAAATCTTGAACCGCCAAGTTTTGCCCCTCTTTCAAAATCCAAAATCCCTAATTCTACTCCTAGTTCATCATCTGATTTTATTTCAAAGTCAAATTCTCGTGGAGTTCCCCATTTTCTAACTTCTACATTATCATCCTCATCTTTTTCCAACTGGAGTTGTATCACTTAATTTGTTTGGAATCGTATAAGCAAGTTCCAACTGCTTTTCATCAATTTCTGCCACCTTTTTGGTCAAGTTCCTTAATTTTTGCACTGACAGTCTGCATTCTTGCAAGTAGTTCAGCAGGATCTTTTTCCTTCCTGTTTATATTTTTCCTATCAATGCACTTGACTCATTTTCTTTCTTTTCTTCAGCATTTCCACTTCCTGAAGCAAATTTCTTCTATCTTCATCAAATTTCAGCAATGAATCTAAATCAAAGTCACTATTTCTATTTTTTTAAATATTCTCTGACTTTATCGGCATTTTCCCTTATATATCTCATCTCTAGCATAACTCTATTTAATTCCTTTTCTTAATTAATATATCTATTTAATTTGTTTTTACTATTAGCAATTTAGTAAATCTTTGTCTTAATATTACTTTGATTAACAATTATTTTTCATTTATATTTCTAAACTTCCTTTTAACGTAAAGACATCATACGCCACGCCCTCTTTCACAATAATTAATCTTATAAAAACTAAAAACTTTGAAGATATTCATACAACACTTTTTTTACTTTTCACTTAAATTTTTCAAAATCATAATTTTTACTAAATTCTATTTTTTTCACATTTTGAATATTATACTTTTTCCACAATTTTTATCATAATTTTTCCACATAAATGTAAAGTTCATCAGCTTGATTTTTCCACAAAAATAGTTTAAGTTTTCCACATTTTCAAAAAATTTAGAAAAGCTGAATCAGATTTTGTAAAATAATTTATGATATTTTTATTATCTCATCTATTTTATCACGAATTTCGTTAAATTTTGAACCATTTTTCAGTTTCAACTTTTTCTATCATTTTTTTCTGCAAAAAAAGTTTTTACAAGTTTATTTGTATCTGTTGAAATTAATGAATAGTTGTATAAAATTTCAAAAATTTATCTTTATTCCGATAAAGCAGTTCATTTTCCCAATTTTTACAGCATAAATTGATTCTTTATTAAAAATCTTCTTCTAAATCCATCTATTAATTTGGGAAGTTCAACTTTGCTTAACCGTTCTATTTTTGTCTTTTTCTTTAAATGTTTCCAAAAATTGTTCACTTATGATTTGTTTTGTATCTTCATTTTTCATTTTCACTAAAATAAATATATCCCAATTCTAGTATAAATGATGGTTCTTTAGCTGTTATCTTAAAATTTTTGTCAAGCTGGAAATATTTTCGTTTTTTCAAAATTATTTTTATATTTTAGAATAAATTGTAGAAAAATTTTTCTGTATTTAAAAATACATTTTTCACTTTCCAGCTTTTTATTTTCAGTCAAAATTTAATTCCTCCTCTTGCTTCATTTTTTATAGTCTTTGTAAAAAAAGCCTAAAAATTTTTTTAATAATTACAATATTTTTATATTTGATTTTATAACTTTTTATTTGTAAAATTTTTGATTTCACCAAAACCTTAAATTCAATTTATTTTTTTCAACAATTTTTAAAATTGCATTTTCAAAATCATTAAATTTTCTATATTTTCATCAATTTTCACAATATCCTTTTCCGTTGTCAAAACATAATCGTAATTTTGGGATTTTTCCTTTATTTCTAAAATTTCTTCATTTGTGTAAACGTGATGATCTGTAAATTTTTATTTCATCAATATTACTTGGGTTTAATTTTTATTGTTTGATAAAATACAGCTGGATTTGCTATCGAAGAAAAATCAGAACATTTTTATTTTTAATAATTTCTAATGGAAATTTTTTCATTTCTTATATTGTTTTCATTATTTATTTTACCAAACTTTTTCCTATTTTCAAAAATTTAATTTATAAAAATAACTTTCTTCAAAAGTGGCAATAGAAATTGGTTTTTCATATTTTTGCCAGTCTTTTCCTTAATTTTTCTCAATTTCTTCTCTCGAAACATAATTACTTTTTGTAATAATAATTTCATCAGCTCTTTTTAAAGCATCTAGTGACTCCGCAATCGTCCCTTTGGCAAATAATCGTCCATTCCAAAAGTTTGTTGCATCAATCAGAATTATATTTTTTATCCTTTTTCAGTTTTTCTATGTTGAAAGCCATCATCCATAATAATTGTTTCCACACCACATTTTTTTCTTTTTAAAAAGTTGCACCTTCGTAACGATTTTTGCAGACTACGACAGGAATTTGAAAAATTTAAAGTATGCAAATAGGCTCATCTCCAGATTCCTTTGAAGTGGCATAAATCTCTTTTTCATCCCGCACAAGCAGTAAATCAGTTTCCGTTTTTCCCTTGTAGCCTCGACTTAGAATTCCAACTTTTTTATTCTTTTTCTAAATATTTTTTTGCACAAAATACTGCACAGCTGGTGTTTTTCCCAGTCCCTCCTGCCACAATATTTCCAATGCAAACTATTTCCACTCCATCAACCTTTTCTTTAAAAATATTCAAATCATAAAGTTTGTTTCGTAAAAAGACAATAAATCCATATATAATCGACAATAATTTCATTAATTCTTCCTCAGCTTAACTTTCTTAATTAGTTTTCTATCAGTCCTTTGTAAATTGTTTCTAGCCGTCTAAATCTGTTTTTATTCCAGATTTGGAAATTTCCATTAAGTCTGCCAGTTCCTGTAGGGACATTTCCTGATTTTTCCAGCCGAACTCTTGCTGTTTCGCTTAATACGTCTGTCAATTCTGAAAGTCCCATTTTTCATCAATTACCTTTATCATATTAATCTGCTTTTCAGAAGTCGATAATTTTTTGGTTTCATTTGCAATTTCCCAATTCATATTTCTATTAATTTTATTCTCGAATTTCCTTATTTATCGTAACTTCTTCAAATTCAAAAAAACGAATTTATTCCCCCAATTAAAAATTATATCTAAAATGTCTTCTGAATTTCTTAAATAAACAAGGCTCTTATTTTCTCTGTCTGAAAAACTTTTTCCCCATCTGTTTAAACAAATAATACAAATAAGTGGCAGAATCTTCAGTATCCACAAAAAATCCATCGCATAAGCTTTTTTTCTGGAGACTTTATATATCCGCAGACTAAGAAAAACCTCTGATTATGCCAGCTAACTGTTTTTCATTCTCCACAACTGAAAAATTTTTGTGAAAAATAGATTTTTAAAAAAATGATTTGTATTCCTGCTGATTGTGCTGAGTGGGAAAAAGTATCACTTCATACAGCTTATGTGTTCCCAGACGCTTACTAATAACGTATTTTAGCTGAATTGGAATATTTGTTACTGCTTCGTAAATTTGAATAAATTCTTTTTAGCAAGCGATACATTTTTCAGTACTGAAATAAATTCCATGTTCTGTAATTACATTCTTTGCAATAAAAATTCCAAAAAGCTCTGCATAAAATAGTATCCCTTATCTGTATTTTCTAAATTAAAGATTTCTTTTCTTTACATTTGCTGAATATGACATTTTTCCCCCTCCTTTTTACTACAATAAACTTCTAATAATTTACTTTTTCTAGGATTCCCTGATTTATCATAATAAGTCCAAGTTCCTGTTCTTCTTCTGCCTCTAATACTTCCCTCAAATCCAAGGCTTCCATCTGTATAATATCCTCTTACAGTTCCAGTTTCTCCATTCATGTTTGCTTCATACAAAGGTCTTCCACTTTCGTAGTAGACATTCATTTTCCCATTTATTTCATCATTTACATAATTGATTTCAGATTTTTACCTCCGTTAGTGTTCCATTCACTAAATAATCCATTTTTCTGTCCATTTGAATAGTTTCCTTGTGATTTTCTTGAACCATTTTCGTAATACTCAGTCCAAGTTCCTGTCATTTTTCCATTCTCATAGTTCCCAACTGTTTCTTGAGACCCTGTTTTTCCATAATATGAAGAATAACGTCCATTTAACTGATCGTCTTTATATTGATATTTTTTCCAGACTTTTTCCATTTTTCAGTATAAACTGTCCATTCTCCTTCTTTTTCCATTTTATAATTTCCCTATTGTAAATCTATTTCCATTTGCATAAAATTCATCATATTTCCCATTCAGTATTCCATTGCTTTAAATTAACAACAAGTCTTCTTCCGCCTTCTTCCATAATTCTGTACTCTCCACTTCCTGTCAATTCATAAGTATTAGAATCAATTCTTTTTACATCATCCATACTCGAAGAACTAAGCTTTCTGACAACCTAACCTTCCCAAAATTTGTCCCGACAATTTGCAAATACATCTTTTTCCGTATGCGACTGCTGATAACATCATCATTCCAGCGATAAAAAATATTTTTGCTATTATTTCTTTTTCATTTTATCATCTCCTATTATTTTATAAAGTTTGTATTTTTATTAATTCACCTTTTTACATTATAACAAATTTTTCTCATTTTTTAAACTAAATTATTGATTTTTTCTCGTTCCCTGTTTACATTATAAGCAAACTAGGCTTAATCAACATTATTAATCCCTAAAATTATCATTAAAATTCCCCCAAACAGATTTACCCATTTTGAATATTTTTGTAGTTAATTGCACAGTTTATTTATGCTCATTAATGCAAATCCCAAAACTATTATATCGTCCACCATATAGCCAATTATGTAGATAAATGTGTAAAAATTGTCTAGTCCAGAAAGGAACTTCGTTTATTTGAAGTATTTTTGTGTATGTTTTGAGGAATTCCAACTGAACAAGCAAATTCTATTACGTTTACTGAAAGTGCTAAACCAATAATGTAAGTGCTGTCAGTAATGTAAATGGCTTTGTTGGCAATATCCTTTATCTTTTTAGAAATTTTTGCCCTCTGCTCAAAAATCTGTCACTTCACATTCCAGCGTATCACCTTTTTTTCAAGTAATTTCTAATAAAGAAGATTCCACCAGCAATTCCAATAATTCCAACAAGCGGATACCCATTTATCCAGTCCCACAAAGTCCCAAGCATAAATCCACGCATTCAAAATAAAAAATACATCGCGAGCTCCCGCAAAATAAACAGCCCTGCAACACGAAACATTTTAATTTTTATTTCCAACTGCAATCAAAGCCGTCAAAAATAAATACTAGAACCCACATTGCACAAAGGATTAAAACCGTCAATTGTTCCCAAAATCAACGACATTGTAAACAGCGAATAATTTGTCAGGTCAACAGTCTTATTAATAATCGGAATATTTACAAGAACTTGATTCTCAGCACCTTTCGTAAGTCCCGGCACTTCACATACCGTATCACCTGTACAAACTGCACCATTACTGCTCACATTTCCAGCCTGTCCACTTTCCAGATATTCCTTTAAAGTCAAAATTTTATCTTTTAGCCTTTTGCTGAATTTATCAAGCTTTTCAATTCTTTCCCAGTAGTATCAGCCGTATTAAACCCTTGAATAATATGTCCGTCTATATAAATAATCGGAGTTCCCTTCACAAGTTTTAACTTCGATGTTGTTTCATCAAACGCTTTTTCCTCTCTGCTCTTGTCAATTTTATGCTCCACATATTCAAAATCATCCCTTTTAGCCGATAATTCCTTCAAAAATTTCTCCCAAATTTGCACAATTTTTACAGTCTTTTCTACCAAAAGTACTCAATTTTTACTTTCTACCTGACTATTTCCAGCAGAATAACCAATCTGACTTATACAAAAATATACCAAAAATCACAATCATCAACAGCAAAAATCTACTTTTTCTCTATCCCAGCCTTTAAAATTTTTCTCCAAAACATCTTTTCACACCTTTCTTTTATTTTTATAAATAATTACTGTACTAACCGCATATTCTCTGCTATGTGAAATACTAATCTGTATTGTAAGTCCCTGTGCCTTCTCCTTTATCACATTATAAAGCGTTACATAAGGTTTCCCCATCTCATCATTCAAAAATCTCAATATCACTCAGCGAAACCCATGCACCCTCAGTCCCAAATGCCTTAGAAACCGCCTCTTTCGCGAAAGAAATCTCCTGCATAGCTGGTATACGGATGCCTCGATATGCTCAATTTCTTTTTTTCCGTATAAACTTTCCTTTTTGAAAAGACTTGTCTGATTAATTGCTTTTTCAATTCGGGGATATTTCAATAATATCTGTCCCAATACCGTATATTTCCATTTTTATCTCCTTTTTGAAACTTGCTATTGTTAGATTATACTACAAATTTTTTAAAAACACAAAATTTATAATAAAACTCATTTTAAAAATAGAAATTAATTCTTATAATAGTATTGTTTGATACCTTCAACTAAATTGTTTTTATTATTTTTCGCTCATTTTGATTAATAAATATTTTTCCATATTACTATATTTTTTTCTTTTTAGTTTTCGTAGGATTGCTCATTGCCTATAAAACCTTATCTTGCAGTAAAGGTTTATCCTATTTGGCAAGATTGTTGACGCACAGTACCTATGGCTGTCTACGACATTTTTCTGTACTGCCAAAAACTCGCTATGCTCAGACAGTTTTGCCAGTACAGAAAAACGCTCCGACAGATTAATTTACATTAGAATCTGTTTAAAAAGATGAAAATTATATCTTAAATTACTTGAAATATTAGGGTTTTTATCCTTTACTATAAAAGTTTATAATAAATTCGTTATTTAAACAGAGTTTAGTATTAATATTTATAAAAACTCTACATAAGAAAATAATTCCCTAAATAGAGATTTTTATTTTAAAAATTTACTATTTCACTTTCACAATTTTTTCTCTTTTCCCAGCCCTAATAATCATTCCGCTTTCGACATTTACACTTGCCTTAATATCTTTTATTGGCTCATCATTTATTTTGAATCCACCTTGTGAAATTAGCCTTCTTGCTTCACTTGTTCCTTCAAGTAGTTTCTTCTTTTTACAAAGCAAGTCAATTACATTAATTTCTCCATAAGGAACTTCCACTCTGGCAAATCTACATCAAGATTTCTTTTACTGAATACGTTTTCAAACCAGTTTCTGCTTCCTTAGTGACCTTCTTCACCGTAGTAAATTTTTACAACTTCTGCCCTCAACTGCTTTTTGAGCTTCCATCGGATGTAAACTTCCATCTGAAATTTGTACTTTAATTTCTTCAATTTTCTCAAAAGGAACATCTGTTATCATTGTATAGTAATTTTCCATCAGTTCATCTGAATTGACATAACTTTTACCAAACATATCATTTGGAGTGTCTTTTACACCAATGTAGTTTCCAAGTGATTTAGACATTTTTCCACTCCGTCAAGCCCTACCAGAATTGGCATTATCATACAGACTTCTCGCTCCTGCCCAAAGTTTTTCTGTAAATCTCTTCCTCTTAGCAAATTAAATTTTTGTTCTGTTGCTCCCAGTTCTATATCAGCCTTTAGTTCAACTGAATCGTATCCTTGTAAAATCGGATACATAAATTCAATCAATGAAACTGGTTTATTTTTCAGCCAGTCTTTTTGAAAAATCCTCTCTTGAAATCATTTGAGATACAGTAAACTGCGACAATAAATTCAAAGCATCCGAAAGTGATAATTTTTCCAGCCAGTCAGCATTATAAACAACTTTTTATTTTATCCAAGTCCAATATCAATTTTACTTGATCCAAATATGTTTTGATATTTTTCATTTACTTGCTCCTCTGACAACATCTTCCTAGTTTTCCAGATTTTTCCAGTTGGATCTAATTCTCCAGTAAAAAGTCCCAATCAAAAACAGCACTTCATGCCCCAAATCCTGAAACTGCTTCAATTTTCTCAAAAGGTACAGCATAGTCCCAAATGCGCCTCCGAACCTGTCGGATCTATCCCTCAATTTAACCCATGAAGGAGTATTAGTTGAAATTGATTTTTCCAACTTTTTTCTTAAATTCATTCTCATTAATTATTTCATCGCACCCACGGCTCAAAATATTAAATTGTCTTTCTACTTTCATTTTTTACTTCTATTTCATTATTTCTATCTATACTCATTTTTTTATCTCCTTCTTATGTTTTATTTTTATCCATTCAATAACTTGATTTTATAACTTTATCCTAAATATTCTAATTTTTGATTAATATCTATTTCTTTAATTATTTTTATTATATTAGTTTTTAACGCAAAGGTGATTATAATTAAACTAAAAATTGTCGTGATTTTTTGGAAATAAAAATTTCTGTAACGGTTTTAAAGTTACACTTAACTTTTTATAAATATGCATGTATTTCATAAAAGTAATATACGATTGGCAATACGAACAACGCACTGTCAAATCTATCTAAAAATCCACCATGTCCCAAAAGCAAATTCCCAGAATCCTTTACTTCAAGTTCTCTTTTTATCTTAGATTCCACTAAATCTCCTAATTCTGCAAAAATTCCTATTGCAAGTGCTAAAATAAAGGCTTTTCCTCCACTAATCGCCACATAATCATAATTTACTGAACAGTTTGAAGACAAAAAGGAGATTCCACATACAAAAATTTGCTATAAATAAATATATTTTATCAAAAATAAAATTACTAAAAATACTCCCCAAAATTCCTGCTATCGCACCTTCAATTGATTTTTTTCGGACTGATTTTTTGGTGCAAGCCTATGCTTAAATATTTTTTTCCACCAATTGCCATTCCAACAAGGTAAGCAGAAATATCACATGCTCCCAAATTAGCACTAAATGTCATTACAACTAAAATATTCCGTTTGAAATTCATATTTTATAAGCAAAATATGTGAAAATAAATATGAAACATAGATTATTCCAAACAACGTGTAGGAAATTTCTAGCATTGCATTTTTGAATTTTTACCTTTAAAAACCTGCCTTAAAGCCAGTAACATTATTGCAAATACAATAAATCCACCCATATCAAAGTTAATTTGTTTTAAAAAAGCAAATTTGAAAATATGAAAATATATTTTGAATTTTCCTGAAAATATATTGCTAGAGGTAAAACAGACCAAGTCCCATTCCAATCCTGCTTGCCACCTCAAAGCCTTTATCCTTTAACATTTTATAAAATTCAAATAGTGACATTCCAGTTATTACAAGTGTAAATATTAGAAACATCACATTCCCTTTTAAAAATATCCATAAAAGGAAAAGGTACAAATAACAAAAATAATAAATAATCTACTTAACATTCAGTCCTCCGTATCTTCTATCCCTTTTATTAAAAGGATAAAATAGCTTTATCTAATTCATTTTCATCAAAATCAGGCTAATAAACGTCTGTTATGTAAAACTCTGAATAGGCAACTTCCCAAAAGCAGAAAATTACTTATTCTAAATTCTCACTTGTTCTAATTACAAGCTCTGGATCTGGAATTTCTGGACGGTATATAAATTTAGAAAATTCTTCTTCAGTAATCTTCAAATTTTTCTTTTTATTTTGCAAATCCATTCACCACTTTTTCTAGAACATTCGGACTTTTATTTTCATTATTGAGTTGTTCTTTTCCACTATTACATTTTGATTCAGATGAAAGTTTAGTATGTAAAAACCTTATTTACAGCATCAATAATTTCACGTCGTCCACCATAATTAAACGCTATATTAAAAACAATCTTTTCACAATCTGCCAAATAATTTTTCGGTTTCTTCAATTTTTCTTTAATAATTTTTGTGAAATATTTTCCTTTGACCCCTGTAACAAGCAATCTCACACCTTGTTTTTCAAATTTTTCTTTTCTTTATCGAGATATTTTGCAAACAAGTCCATAAGTCCTTTTACTTCCTTTTCAGGTCTCTTTTCCAATTTTCAGTAGAAAATGCATACACAGTTAAATATTTTACACAATATCTCCTGCATACTTCAATATTTTTCAAGACTGTTAGCTCCTGCCCTATGACCCTTCCAGCCGAATTTTTCCACGCTCCTTAGCCCTAACGCCCATTTTCCATCCATAATAATAGCAATATGCTTTAGAATCACCAATCCATCTCTATCCATACATCCCTCTCAAGATATTTTTACATTTTTCAAAAAAATATTATTGCTATAATTATAACAGCCAAATCATTATTTTTCAAGGTATTTGTAAAATTATTATATAAAAAAATAAATATAAAAATTGATTATTATTCTCACTATCGTAGAAAAAAAGATTAATAGTTGTTTTTAAATATCTAATAAGTAGAAATGATTAAATAGGAAATTGAAATGTATAGTAAAACTGCCTTAAAAACTAAACTCAAAAGCTATGATCTATTTTACTCAAACCCTAGATTTTTAAATTTTTAACATTTTCTATTTTAAAGCGGGTTCAGTATATATCAAAGAGAAAACCATTTTTAATTTTATATCGATAGTCTTCTCTTATTAATTTATTGAAATTATTTGCTTTTCTTTTTAAGAAAAGTTATTTATTTTTGATTTAATATGTACTCGTAATATTCCTTATATTTTTCCCCACATTTAATAAATCGCGTTCTTTTGCAATGTATAACCAAACTACCTATAATTTCATCCAAATTTTCCACATTGTTTTCCGTAATATCTCTCTATTTTTGCTTAAAAATTCCTCAGTATTTCTAGCCTTAAAACAATTTTTCCATCTTCCAGCCAATCATTATGAGACAGGAATATCCCCTACTACTAATGGTAATTTAGCGGAAAGTGATTCCAGCACCACAATTCCTTCATTTTCTTCACTAAGTCATCACTCAAATAAAAAGGCTTTTTGCTACTACTAAATGCTCCAATTAGAATATCTTTATCGACATATCCTGGAAAAATTAGATTTTTGGCGGATTTTCAATGATTTTTCTGTATTTTTGTCAAGGAAGCATTGATTTTTACGCTTGACGATCAAACCAAAGAAATTGATAATCACTGCATTCCTGTGCCACTTTTACAAAAATCTTTTTATCCCTTTTTCTCTCAAAAAGGCAGTCCAGCTGTTATAATTAAAGGGTTTATTTATGTCATACACTGACTTGTATTCATTTAAAAATTTTTTTCTTTTTAAAAACTTCATTTTTATTAAATTTATTTATGTTTACACCGTTTGAAATTACCCTAATTTCTTTGTCCTTTTTCCAAATATTTTTGATTTTATCAAGTTCTTAGTGTATTCTGACGGAGAAATTAAATAATCTGCTTCATTGTATAATTTCTTTGTCCAGAATTTTTATAATTAGCGACAGGACATAACTACCCTTTATACTTCCACGAAAAATCTTCATAAGTTGTATGTGTGATAAATTACAGGTTTTCCTTTTTTTCTTTTGCCTGTTTCAACACTTCATAAGATTTTTAACGCAACTGTATTTATATATGCCAAATCATAATCATCTTCAGGATCCTGCAGGTGACTTCAATATTATTTGCTCCAAGGGCTTCTACCTGATGATTTAAGAGCTTTGTCCAACGCCGGATTTGCTGAAGGAACTTTTCCCCTCTGAATATAGTAAAACTTTCACGACTATCATACTCCTCTATTGTTTTTATAAACTTCTTCCACTCTTTCACCAAAATTTTTGTGCTGTATAATCCTGTGAAGCGGTAAAAAGCATTTTCAATAATTTTTTCTCTAAATTCCTTATCTTCTTTTTAAAAGCATTATAGAATTAATAAATTCTTCCTCAGTTTTTGTAAACAAGCTCCCGCCTCATTTTTTTACAAGCAAGTCTTCCAGATTCAAGTCATATCTTGCTCACAACAGGAGTTTTAGCGACCATTGCTTCTACAAATATAAGCCCTTGTGTTTCGATATACTTGCATTTAGAAATACATCTCCCATCTGATAATAAGTGCGCAACTTTGTCATCAGTGGAACTCTCAGTAAAAATAACTCTATCTGAAATACCAAGATCTTCAGCTTGTTTCTTCAAGTCATCAAAATTCTCCCACGCCCAACAATCATAAACTTTAAAAATTTTCATCCTTAATTTTAGAAAACATATCAATTAACAAATCAATACTTTTCTCTTCGGCAATCCGACCAATATAAACACAAAGAAAAATCACTTTTTCTCTATTCCAAAAATTTTCTCTCATAAATTCCAAATCTTCATCAGAATAATTTCCACGGTAAAATTTATCCAGTTCCAGTCCAGTTGGAATAATATTCATTGTCTGGTCAACTCCATAAGAATACAAAATATCTTCAACTCTTTCGTGTAGGCACAATTAAAGCATTGCATTTCTCACAATAAAACTTACTAATTACAGTACCAATCTTTTTCCCAGCCGAAAACAAATCTTGAACCAAAAATATAATGTGTGTAATATTCATATAGTGTATGGTATGTATGAACAAGCGGTATTTCCAAATTAACTCATGACAAATCTTGAAAATGTCCCTACACCCCATTCTGTCTGTGAATGAATAATATCTAACTCCAGTCTTTTTATATTATTTTTGAAGAATATATCATTCCTAGCCGATACTGCTGGCAATGGCTTAAATTCCATACTTGGTATTCGTAAAACATTAGGCTCGACTTGAGGTGCATCGGGATCAGTTGTAGTAATAATATACACTTATGCCCCAACTTTTCTAAGCTCCTTTTCAAGCGTCATCAATCGAACTCCACAACCCCATTTACCTGAGGTCTGTATGTATCTGTAAATATTCCTATTCTCATTTTTATACTTCTCCTTCTATAGCAAAAACCCTCTTTCAAATTCTATTTTCTTCCCTTTGATAATTTTTCATCAGTCTTATTCTAATTTTTAGGAATTTCTAAAAAGAATTTTCCAATTTTCCCCATTCTATAATCTCTCAATAATCTTCTAGAAATAATCTCATAGTTATGTTCATCATTTTTAGATACTCCTAATCTCTTTTCCAAAATTTCCAGTATCTTATGATTTTTCCATTGTAAAAATTTCCTCATCAGTTGTATATTCTTCCAGATTATACACTTTTACTAGATTTTGAATTTTCCCCCAAATCCTTTAATTTATCCAAAAACTTCATAGCAACTTGTTCTATTTTTGCAATACATTATCCTTTATTGAACCAGTAATTTGCTAAATTATAAGCCACTTCCTCATCTTCAAACTTTGGCCATCAAAAACTCCTGGCGTATCTAGCAACTCCTAATTTCTCATCAATTTTTATCCATTGCTTTCCACGTGTAAATCCTGGTGTATTACCACTCTTGCCTTTATTTTTATTCTACAAATTTATTAATAAATTTAGACTTCCCAACATTAGGAATCCCAACAATCATAGGCTCTTACTTTCAGTTTTTCTAAGCCCTTTCATTTTCCAATTTTTTTCTGCATAAATCTTATCTGTAATTTTTCGCAGTTCATTAAAATTAGTCCCTTTTTTCCACCTCAAAGCTACAAAATAATCAGAAAAATTATTTTCCAGAAAATAATCTTCCCAAACCTTCAATTCCTTATTGTCAATTAAATCAACCTTATTCAGTACAATAATCTTTTTCTTATTATTTTCCAACTTTGAAATATCTGGATTTTTACTAGAAATCGGAATTCTTGCATCAAAATCTCAATCACAATATCAATTATTTTTGAGATTTTCGACAATTAAATCCTTTGTTTTTCTATATGCCCCACGGATACCAGTTTATATTCATTCTTTTCATTCTCTCCATTTTCTCTCTAAATTTTTATTTTTAATCCTAAAATTAAGACTAATTTTAAAATTAAAGATAAAAACTCAATATTTTAAACTTTTCTAACCATTCATTCAACTAATACTAAGCCCGATTTAAAAATAGGAATAAATTTTATAATAGGGTTGTTTGAAGTTAATTTATAATTATTCAATTAAATTATTTTTATTGTTTTTGGATATTTTTGATTAATAAATATTTTTATTATATTACTATGTTTTTCTATTTTCTCACAGGATTGCTCATTCTGCAAATCCTGGTACCCTATAGCTAGTCTACGACATTTTTCTGACTGACAAAAACTCGCTATGCTCAAATAGTTTTGCCAGCATTTCAGAAAAATGCTCCGACAGATTAATTTATACTAGATTCTGTTTTAAAAAGTGAAAATTATGTTTTTAATTATTGAAAAAAATATTAAGTTTTATCCTTTAATTAAAAAATTTTTAATAAATTCATCGTAATACATCATCATAGCCTATATTTAATTTATTTAATAATCATTTCTTCATTTTTATTTTAATTAAAATAGTTATTATAAACAAATTTAAAAATGTCGTGATTTTTGGAATGAAATTGATTGTTTGAGTTTTTCTAAACTTTTAAATTATAATTGGTTTAAAATTTATAATAACTTTTTTATTAAAAAGCGAGGTTTCAATTTTATTTCAAAAATTCTTAGACAACTGAGTTTGCAAAGGGATGGTGACTGTTCCCCTTTGCTTTATAAAAAGACATATAAATTATAGAGAAAAATATTTTATTAATAACAAATCATTAAAAAAATATTTTTATTGATTTTTTAAATAAATACCATCATCATTTATAGCCCTTATAAATAAAACAATTTCTCCCTTAATTGGCTTTTCTTCAAGCTTTTCTATAATTTTCAGAAACATTTCCACGGATTATTTCTTCATAAATTTTGGTAAAGTTCTCTTGTAATTACAACGTCAACGTTCTCCCAGATATTCTTTTATATCTTTTTAAAGTTTTTAAAATTCTGTTGGGGATTCTAAAATTACGATTGTCGCTCTTCTTCCTTTAATTTATTGAAAAAGTGTCTGTCTACCTTTTTCTTTGGTAAAAAGCCTCTCGTATGCCATTCTTCGCATATCCAGCCCTGAAATACTTGCACCTGTAACAATTGATGCAGCTCCTGGTATTCCAACGACTTTTTATTCCAGCTTTTTAAAAATTTCATTTACTAGTTCAAAGCCTGGATCTGAAATACACGGCGTTCCAGCATCTATTACAAGTGCAATTTTTTCATCTTTTAGAAGATTCGTGATATTTGTAATCTGATGAGGCTTGTTATGTTCATGATACTGGTACACCGTTTTTCTATTTCATAATGGGAAAGAAGTTTTTAGTTACTCTTGTATCTTCTGCAAAAATATAATCAACTTCCTTCAAAACTTTTTTATTGCTCTAAAAGTTATGTCTTCTAAATTTCAATTGGCGTACCAACAACATAAAAACATATATTTCTCTAATTTTAATTTCTTTTATTAATTTTTGATAACTGGTTATTTTTCTTTTTCCTGTTCCACTTATTTTTATTCATTTCTTCAATTGCTCTTTTTAACTGAACGTCTCCAGCTGAAATAATTTTAGTTCTTCTTCTTTTACCTTTATCTTTTATAATAATATCTTCTATTTCTTTTTCTCTATTTTTCTAGCTTGTTCACTATCATTTGCATACCCTTTTTAATGCAAGCAGTTCTTCCATTTTACTTCTATATCAGGCTCAATTCCTTTTTCATGAGATATAGTTCCTTTTTGGTGTAAAGTGTTGGGCAATAGTAAGTTTTATGGCATCCTCTGTTCTCAAAGGTATAACTTGCTGAACGATTCCTTTTTCCAAATGTTTTTTCTCAATGATTGTACCACGTTTGTAATCTTTAATTGCACCTGTTACGATTTCAGAAGCACTTGCACTTGCTTTTATTTGTTAATACGATTAATAGGAAATTACCTAGATTTTTGAAGTTCTGTTATAATTTCTCTGCTGTCCATTTTTATATTTTTAAGTAAACAATTAAATCTTCTTTTTACAAAAAGTGAAGAAACTATCCTCTGACTTCTTGTAATGAACCTCCTGGATTAGAACGTAAATCCAATATTAATCCTTTTCATTCCTTTAGATTTGCTAAATCCTTAATTGCTTTTTCAACTTCTGCTCCAACATGAGTTTCCAAATCTTAAAAGACTCACGTAACCAATGTTATTTTTCAAGCATTTTGCTTTCAACCATTTCCAGTTTAATTTTAGCTCTTGTCAATGTAAATTTCATTGGTTCCTTTTTACCTTCCCTAACTACTTCGACATCAACTTTTGTTCCTTCTTTACCTTTCAGAGTTTTACAGTTTCATTTTGGCTGTAAGCGGCAAAATATCTTTCCCATCAACTTTTATAATTTCTATCTTTTTATTTTTATTCCGACTTTTTCAGCTGGGACTTCCGATAAATGGTGAAATAACTTCAAGAGATTCTCCTTTTTCTTGCTAATGCTCATTCCAACTCCAACATATTCACCTTCCATATCCTCAGAAAAATCTGCTAAATCAGCTTTTAGTCAAATATTCTGAATAAGGATCTTTAAGTCTGCTTACAACTCCTGCCACTGCTCCTTCATAAAGTTCCTTTTTGCTTGGAGTTTCTTCCTTTCCAACATAATTGTTTTTCAATAATATTTTATTACATCCACAATTCTGTTTAATTCTGTTGCATCTTTTGGAATATCCAGCACTTGTATTTTGTCGACTTCTTGATGTTTTTATTATAGTAGTTGCTGCAAATAAAGGCATACTCCACTAATACTAATCCTAATACTGCCTGTACAATTTTGTTTCTTTTCATTTTTCCTCCTATATATATTTCTTAAAATAACTAAATGTAAAAATCTAAAATCTAGATTAACATTACTACTTTAATTAATTTGGTACTGCCATTTTTCAAAAACAGACTTTTACAATTAGCTACTATATCAAAATTAACTCTTTTTAAATATTTTGTTGTGATAAAACTGTTTTAAAACTAAATATAAAATTAAAATTATACTACCAAACTTCAAAATTAATTTTAGGTTTTTATAGAAATTTGAGACTATTTGTTTTTATGAAAATGTTAGCAACATTTAAAAATTCCTTATTACCTTTTCGCTCCTTTTATTGGTGAATCTTCTACACCAATCACTTCATATCCACATTCCTTTGAAAAGAAATTATATGGAGCTTCATCATGATATTCTTCATTTTCTACAACACCATTTTACCAATCTTTTCTCTTCCAACTTCAAATTGTGGCTTAACTTCTTATAATAATTTTGCATTTTTGCAAGGAATTTTTCAAAATATGGAATAACTTTTTGTTAAAGAAATAAAGAAACATCAATTACAATGTAGTCAACTTTTTCATCCCCAATATCCTTTTCCTTCAAATCCTTTTATGTGCATTTCCTCAATTGATACAACTCTTTCATCATTTCTAAGTTTCCAATCAAAGCTGATTTTTCCAACATCAACACTGTACACACATTTTTGCTCCATTTTGCAATGAACAATCTGTAAATCCGCCAGTAGATGCTCCAATATCAAGTACCAATTTATCTTTAAAATTCAAAATCCAAATCTTTATTGCTTTTTCCAGCTTTAGACCACCACGGCTACATCATATCTTTTAATTTGTCTTTAATACGAATATAAGATCATCATTGTCCTTAAACATCGTTCCAGCTTTTGTTACAACTTGCTCCCATTTACAATACGTTTCCAACCATTATTTCACGTTTAGCTTTTCTCTTGTTTCACTCGTTCTACTAGGATTAAATCCAGTCTCTATCGTTTTCTCTTTCCAGTTTTTATAAATAAAAGATAACTTATAATAAATCATATCCCTTATTTTTCTATTTATTTTTATTACTAAAATCATATTTATAAAAATAATTTTATCAAACTTATTCATTTTACCACATTTTTAGAGGCATTTTCAAATTTTTAAGTAAAAGAAAAGAAAAATCACAGCCAATATAACTGCGATTTATTCAATTTTACCCTAATATATATCCTTTGAATAAAACCCTATAACAATTCAAGAATACTTCCCCAAAATACTTCTACTGGCGTATGTCCAGAGAGCTCTTTAAATTTTTCATTAATTATTTCCTATACCTTTCATGATGTTCAATAGCCTGCACCAGTGTATTTTCAAAAGCTCTTTGCATGTTTTCCCAGACCTGCTCGTCTTACTCCTGTTGCATCGTATAGTACAATTTCACTGCAAATACCAGTAGAAATTGCAAATTCAATTGAACTAAATCCTTTTAGTAAAAATACACCTGTCACAGGAAACAACCGTTGAGGCGTGGGAACTTGGCATTCCACCTGTCTGGATAAGTCTTGCCCACTGGGGTTTCTGTCCCTTGAATACAGGACTTTTGTAAAACTGTGCTGAAAAGCTATGAAATCATGCAACATCAGAAGTCTATTTCCAAACAGTATTCCTCCACTCATTTACTTTTTCCTCTCTATTTTTCCTTAAAAATTTACTTTTTATACTTTTCTAAATTCATTAAATTCAGGCGTAATTTTTGCATCCTTTGTAGTTTTAGGCTTGAAAAATATTAACACACTTCCTATTTTATCTACAAATACTGATTTTCTGTTTTTGAGCAATTTCAGTTGCCATTTCCCTGTCAAATTCAACTGATGAATTTTTGCACAGATTTTTACCTTTATCAATTCTCTTTTTCACAACTCAGAAATTGATTTTAATACATTTTCATCAATTCCATCTTTTCCCAATTCTTACAATTGGATCCAGATTATGTGCTAATTTCTTTAAAAAGCTCTCTCTTTACTTGAAAGCTGTATCATTCTAAACCTCCATTATAATTGGTAAAATAACTAGGCTCTCTATCTGTTTCCTTATTTAGGAACTCTCCTATTTTTGCTCTTATTCTCTCGTTTAATCTTACCAATCTCTTTTTATTCCTTCATTTTCTCCTTACTGCTAAGTTCCATCTTAACTAGTTCTTTTGTTTCAGACAATGAAACTTTCTGCATCTTTATTATACTACAAAACCTCGTGTTACAAGCTCAACTTGTTTATTGAAATTTCCCATTTTTATATTGAGAAATTGAAAATAATTACTATTCCATCATCTGCCAAATTTTGTCTATCTTTCAACACAGCATTTCCAATATCTCCGATTCAAATCCATCAATAAATGTTGCACCACTAGGTACCTTTCCAACGTTTCTAAATTGACTCTTAGATAATTCTACTTTTGCACCATTTTCTGACAAAATAACGACATTTTCAGGTACTCCAACAGCCATTTGCCAGTTCCTTGTGTATCGATGCATATTCACCATGCTTACGGCCAAAAGAACTTAGGTTTTACAAGATTTATCATTAATTTTTGCTCTTCTTCGTAACCATGCGCTGATGCATTGTATGCGATTCCTTTTTCAAATACAACACGTTCTTCACGTTTTCATAAGCTGATTTATATTTTTAGTCCCTTGACCTTTTCATTTCCTGGAATAGGTGTTGCTGAAATTACAACCGTATCCCTTCCCTTAATGAGATATATATGTATGTGTGCCATTAGCTATTCTTGAAAGTCTATGAGTGGTTCCCCTTGTGTTCCTGTACTCAAAATAAGCACTTTTCTATCTGCTGGATAAGTTTTCAACTATCAATATCAATCATTATATCTTTTGGTATCTTCAAATACCCAAGATTTTGAACAATTTCAAATATTTTTACCATCTTCTTCCGTCGATTTGCAATTTTTCTTCCATCCTGCAATATTTACAATTTCTTTGTGCAATCTATACTTTTATCTGAGCAAATCGCCAAAATAATCCTTCCATTAGCCTTTACAAACTCATCTTTCAGACTTTTCCCCAACTGTTCTTTCTGATGAGTGTAAATCCAGGCACTTGTGCATTTGTACTGTCACGAAAGCAGTAAATCAACACCTTCCTCACCTAATTGAGCCAATCTTCCAAAATCAAATCCTTCTCCATCAGCTGGAGTTAAATCTACTTTAAAATCTCCAGAATGCAAAATCGTTCTTTGCAGAGTTTTATACACAAATCGCATAACAGTCTGCAATACTGTGTGTTACACTTATAAATTCTACTGTAAGTATTTTTGATACTTTTAAGTTGTTCTACAAATTAATTACTTTTTCTTTTTGGAAGTTTTGCATCTTTTTCTCAATTTTGCCTTTGCAAGTGCGAAGTGTCAATCTTCCACCATACATCGGATATTTTCTGTCCCTAATTTTTGGTAAAAGTAAGGAATTGCCCCTATGTAGTCTTCATCCCATAGGTCAAAAGTAGACCTTTTATTTTATGCCTATTTGATTCCAGATATGAAAGTCTGGAATGATAACATCTATCCTAAATGCTCGTCCTCAGGAAAAAGTTAAACCTGCATCACTACAATAATTTCATCCTTATATTGAAAAGCTGTCATATTTTTCCCCAACTTCCTCAATTCCTCCAAGTGGGATTACATACATTTTCTCTTCTTTTCTTTTCATCAACTTTTCTGTCTATGTGTCTATTCCTGTCATTCACTCTTGGAATATAACGTGTTTCATCATCTAAATGTCTTCTGTTCATTTACTTTTCTTCTAAATCTTTTCATTCCTGATTTTATTTTATTAATATCTTCTTTTTGAAAAATTTCTTTTTAAAAGTTTGATTACCGAACTCCAGCTTTTCTTTTTCTGACATTTTAGTAAACACCTCCTTCTATATTTTTATCATACTTTATCTTTTTGCTAAATTCTTATTATTATTTACTTTCCTGTTGTTTTTCTTTTTCTTCTTCTTGTTTTTCAATATTTCCTGTTGTGCTAGACATATTTATCTCTATATTTCAAAATAAATTTAAGTGCCATATTTCGATCACTCCTCCATATCCTCCACCTTCTACAATGGATACAAATACAATTTGAGGATTGTCTGATGGAAAATGTCACACCAATCAAGAGTGGTGATCTCTAAATCCAGTATTTTAGAGCTGTTCCTGTTTTTGCAGACACTGGATAACCACCAATTCTTAATAGTTTGTGATTCCTCCTGCTCCACCCTACAGGCAATCTTAAAGCATTTTGTAATAATTTTAGATGACTAACATTTAATTTTTCTTACAACCTTTGGAGCATTATTTTTCAACTTTTTCCAGAATAAGTTACAAATCTATCCACAACTGTAAAGACTCTACGAACTCCATTATTTTAGCAGACTTGCAGTACGCAGAGCAATTTGAATAGGAGTTGTTAGCGCATTACCCTGCTTGCCCTATTGACATATTTATCAAATCTCCAGGTAACCAACGCTGATCCTGTTTTCTCAAATCTTTTTCTTCCATTCAGGACTTGGTAAAAGTTCCTGCCGATTCTCAGGAATATCAATTCCAGTTTTTGACCCAATTCCAAATTCTTTTTGCATATTTTACTATATTTTGTACTCCAGCTTTTTGTGACGTGATGATACGTATTTACGAGACTGTTCGAAGCAGATTTTGCAAAAGTTAGACTTTGAGTCCACTTCCATGTTTTGTGAAATCCCTAAATATTAAATTCCCGTATTTATACTGTCCTGTTGAATACACTGTTGCATAAAGGTGAGATTCCAGATTCCAAAGATTCCCATTCCAGTTGTTGCTTTAAGAGTTGAACCTGGTGGATAAAGGTCCAGCAACTCCTTTATTTAAGTGGCTTTGAGTTTAGAATTTCACCAGGTCGTCCACTGCAGTTATCAGTGTTCTCAGAACTTAATAAATTTAAACTTCCTCTCCAGGATTTAACTTACAAATGTAAGAATTTTACCAGTTTTTCTTTCGCTTGCATTGCAATACAAACTCCCTTTTACACTGCTATAAAGCATCATCACTCTTATGAAGTTTCCGCCTCTTGCAGTGATTAAATATGACATTTTCCCAGCGTACTGACTTTCAGTTGTTTCCATCTGTACTTATAACTTGTTTCCCTTGGCATCAACTTTCGCATTTTCTCTACCATCCTGTCCCTTCATTTTCCTTGTCCTCGGAGACGCTCCACACCTTTTCCCAATTAAATCACTATTTCTGTCACTCGCTTTGGCAAGTTCCTTAAATTCTTTCTCACTAATCGGCATCGACATATCCACGATAGCTGCTCACGAGCAAGGCATCTTCAGGATAATTCCGTTCCATTATGCTCAACCTATATCTGTCGCTCATTATCCAATTTTTCAATTGCCTTTAATGCGACTTCTTTTCCAAATCTTCAATAAACAGAATTCTCTTGTCTGTTCCACATTCTCTGCTGTTTAAAAATCTATCTATCAAATAATCAACTTGATAACCTGTTATCTGACTTATTTTGTTTATATCACCCTATTGTTTCCTTTTATACGTTCTGCAACCGCTTTTTCGTTCTTGTGAAAGTCTCGCATCTATCTGTTCTTGCGTCATATTCTTTACTTCTAATGCTACATCTTTAGGGCTTAATGAGTTGCGTATGAGAATGTGTACTTGATAACCTGTTTGTGTTTTTGCAAGTAATTTTCCTTCCCTATCGTAAATTTCTCCACGTGTAGCCTTTTATTACATTTGTTCCTAATTCTATTTTGTAATGCTTGTTCTGCATACTCAGAGCATTTAATATTTGTAATGTAAACAATCTTGCTACTAACAGTACCACGCTACAAGAACAAGAAAGACTATAAACCGTATATCTTTCCTTTTATCTAATTCTCTCGTAAATTTCCTCTTCGTTGATTATCATCTGTTCGCACAGTATTTTCTTCATTTACACCATTATAAAAATCATCTAATCTATAATATTCTCTATGCATCTTTGCTAAAATAGCACTAATAATTAAATCTCCAGCATCAATCAAAACCAGTTTGCCTCTTCAAGCCCTTCACACTTTTTGCACATTCTCAAGACTTTTCTTTTATATCAGTTGCTATTGCTTTCCAATATTTCTAGAAGAACTTCCTGTACACAAAATCGAATAATCAAAAATGGCGATTTTCTTCTCATATCATCAAACCTTTATATCCTGTGCCTTTTTGTCCTCCATAATATCAATTATCCTTGAACTTCCTTTTCATAATTATTATTTACTTCCTCATCTCTAAATTTTCCTTTCTAGCATTATTTTCATTTATTAAACCTATTCTTATTTTAAACTTTTATGTAGAAATCTTTATTTGGATATATTTATAAAATTATTACTATACCACTACTAGGTATATTATATTATATATTTGACTAATTTTCAATTTATTTCTTTAATTTTATCAAAATAAAAATTACACATAAAAATTGGCTAATCACGCCACACACCACAATTCGCGCAGTTTCTGCTCTTAAAAGTACGTTTTCCCAAACTAATTTCTATCGCTTATTATAAAAATCAACTTCCTCTTGTGTAGATCCGCCTCTGGACCAATTATATATAAAATATTTTATCTTCTTTTCTATTATTTCTGATAAGAGATTTTTGACTCATCACTATTTTCATAACAAATATTATTTTATCATCATTTAGAATAATCAATTTCTGCTCAAGTCACAGGTGTAATTTTCAGTAAATTTTATTCCTCTGCACTGTTTTTGTCTTTCCCTTACAACTACATCCCATTTTCTCATTAATCTTTTTCACAACAACCGTTCAGTCTTTAAAGGACTTATTTTATTTTACACCTATTTCCGTCAGTTTCTGTACTGCCAGATTCATTTTATCATTTTTCAAAAATTCCCATTGCAACATCAATGTTTACATTTAGAGAATAACTGTCTTCTCTAATATTTTTACAGAAACTTCCTTTTTGAAATTTGAGTAATTTTCAGTAAAATATTCATATTCTCCATCTATTATCATAATTCGTGCCTTTCATTCAATCTATAGACATTTTGGATATGATTGCAGTCTGATTTATCTTTTATCAGAATCTTTCCATTATTTTCATCAATATTTTTCTTTTCCGCTATTACTGTCAACAACAGTTTTCACCTCATACTTTTTATCATATTTTTAGCCCTATCTACATAAAAATTTTAGGAGATTTGAGCATCGCAAAAATAATCATAATTTTTAAAATCTTGTTTTCAAAAATAATATTACCACATTTTTATTCTTTTTCACTAAATATTTTTCAATTCCTAAATGTTTATACCAAATTCGAGTTACAACTCTTCCACGTGGCGTTCTTTTTATAAAACCCCTATTTTTACCAAATATGGCTCATAAACTTCCTCTATCGTTTCGTCTGTCTTCCCCAAGTAAAAGTGACAATGTCTCAATTCAACAGGTCCTCCGTTGTACACATTTATAATTGAAAAGCAGAATATTTCTATCTAATTCATCAAGTCCGTTATCATCTACTCCCAAAAAGCCTCAAAAATCCCATCAACACTTTCTTTTTCCAAAAATCTTGAACCTTCCACCAATGCAAAATCCTTGCTCTAAAAGCCTGTTTGCTATTCTAGGAGTTCCTCGACTTCTTTTAGCAATTTCTGTAATTCCGTCTTCATCATAGGAAATATTCAGAATATTTTGCCCCTCTTCGTATAATCTTTCCTTCAAGTCTTCCAATTGGTAATATTCCATCCTATGAGTAACTCCAAATCTGTCACAGGCGGCGTACTTAACTGTCCTGCTCTCGTAGTCGCCCCCAATTAGCGTAAATTGTGGCAATTCCACGATATCTTCTCGCGACGGACCTTTTCTGATAAAGAATATCCAGTTCCCCATCTTCCATTGCAGGATACTAAAATTTCCTCTACCGATGTATTCAATCTATGAATCGATCAATAAACAAAATATCATTTTTCCTCCAAAGAAGTCAAAATAGTACTAAATCTCCGCTTTCTCCAGTACAGGCCCTGTCGTTATCTTCAAGTTCACTCCCATTTCTGTAGCAATAACTCCTGCAAGCGTGGTTTTTCCCAATCCTGGGCCCATATAATAATAAATATGATCAAAGATTCATTTCTCATTTTAGCATGACTTTTATAAATATATTCATCTTTTAAATCCTGCTGGCCAATATATTCCTTAAAAAGTTTTTGGCCGTAGCTTCTACTGAATCATGTGTCCTCCCCCTAATTCCTTAGGTTCCAATATTCTTTCCTCATTCATTCCTTTCTCCTCAATATTTTCTTCTTTGTTCTTTATCTAATATTTATAAATTAATTTTGCTTAAATACTCTAGTTTAGTTATTTTTGTTTAGAATTTTTATAAAAAGAATTCTTTGTTAATAGATATTTTATATCTGTTTCTTTTTCTAAATTACAAGGATATATCCTTTTTCACACTAATGAGTTAATTTAATACGATTAACTAGTTGTAACCTAATACTAATGACGAAAAGTTCGCGAACTCTCTGCTTATCGAATTTTGCATCTTATAACAAAAATATGATTATTAAAATATATAAATTTATCTATTGAATCTTTATCAAAATAATTGTATATGATTAAACATAAAAGTGTCGTGATGGAAATAAAAATTGCTGTTTGAGCAGAGCAGAGTTTAGTTTTATTTTCAAAAATAGTGAACAACTGGAGTTGTAAGGGCATGGCGACTGATGCCCTTACGTTAAAAACTCCCATATCTGTTTTAATAATAACATTATGAAAAACTGAAATAATGCAATTACTCCTCCTAATATCCACCGATAATCTCAATATGTTTTCAATTCATTTTTAGACACAGACAAAATAATTTTTCCATTTCTTCTAATGAAAAATTTTTCATTTTTCAAGCATAATTTCTTTAAAAAGTCTATTTTTGTCTTCTGCGATTTTTATTATTTTCCTCCACTCTTTCCTCTTTGTTTTCCAAAAATCGACTTTTTAAAAGTATGATTTTATTTTTCAATTAACGAATCATTTAAAAACATCTTTTTAATGAGTGATTTTTCTAACACACACTGTAGCTTTTTCTCCTATAATTTTATCAATCAGCTTTATTTAAAACTTCATCATTGATAACATCTATCTTTTAGCTTTTGCTGTAATATGCTCTACTGAAATGTAAGTTCCTTTTCAATTGTTTCAGCAAGGTTTTCTGATATTCTGTCTCGATTTTTAGGAATTAATCCTTGTATTTTTATAAAGTTTACTTCTTTATAAGGTCTAAATAACGAGCTTTATTGCCAGATAATTTGTAAACCATCCTATAAGTGTTCCAACAAAGAGACCATTATAGCCAGGCTGCATTAATAAATTTCCCAATTTTTCCTCCATATTTATAAACTATGAATAATCTACAGTAAAAGCCGTTTAAAACTGATATCAAAAAGTTATAATTTTATTCAAAGCTATAGATTTTTCTCAATTTTACTAATTTCATGCAAAATTAACCAACTATTGCTTTTCCATATTCCTTGCATTTCTCAATTTTTCATCATCATCAACAGCCAGATGAATTATAAGACCATCATTTACAATAGAAAATCCTTCATTTATCATTTCTTCACGCCAAGTTTCCATCCAACTGTCTTTGTCCCAGTCATAAGATCCGAAAGTCCCAACTGTTTTTCCCAAAAATTTGTGTCTTTTATTCCTTCAATAGAATTCAACCATTTCCGGTGCAACTTTCTTCTGCTCCTCAGCTGGTGAACCAAATGCTACAAAATCAGCATTTCATGGCACTTTCATCAGCTTCTTCCCACATTTATCAGTTTTACAGTCGCTCCAGTGTTTTCTGCCCTTCACCAATGTATTTTTGCCATATCTTCAGTATTTCCAGTACCTGTGTAATAAATTATATTTAATGTTGCCATTATTTTCCTCTTTTTCTTTATAATTTATAAAAAATTATTTAAAAGCCAAACTATAAAAGTCTGGCTATTTTTTTATTTTGATTAATCTGTAAGTATCCATTTGCAATTACAAGTTCTTCTGCTGTTTCAATCTTGTAAAATCTTAACTAATGAATGTTGATAACTCTACATTTCCTGGTAATCTTTGTGCATTTTTCTTCATCCAGTTCAGATTCCAAAAGTATGAAAGCGATTCACAAATATGCTGTTTTCACTCCAACCGAATTTTTCTCCCTATTCCACCTGTAAATGCGATTGCGTCAATTCCGTTCATAGCTTTTCGCAACATAAGCTCCGATATAAAGTTGTATCTCTATAGCAGAACATTTCATAGCTAAAATGAGCCTTCTCATTACCTGATCTTCTTGCTGTATCTAAATCACGAAAATCTGAACTTTCTCCAAATATTCCGAAAATTCCAGACTGCTTTATTCATTCTCGTATTCATTTCATCCAAAGAGAGTCCTCTTTTTCTCATTATATAAGACAGAGGCAGGATCTGCATCTCCAGTTCTTGTTCCCATCATAACTCCTGCAAGCGGTGTCATTCCCATTGATGTATCTACAACTTTACCATTTCTGAACTGCTGAAATGCTCGCTCCATTTCCAAGGTGGCAAACTATAATTTTAGAATCTTCCTTTTCCTAACATTTCTCTTGCCACTTCACTTACATACTCTGTGAGAAGTACGTGAAATCCATATTTTCTAACTTTCAAAGTCCAGTATAGCTTCATAAGGATATGGATACATGATATGCTTTTTCCTGGCATTGTTTGATGGAAAATGCATGTGTCAAATCACTACCATTCTTTTTACCCTGGAAAGCAATTTTTGAACAACTCATTCCCCATTATATGCTGCAGGTATGTAAAGGGTGCAAGTGGTGCTATTTTCTTCAAGATTTTTCCATAGCTTCGTCATCTACGATTACCGATTTTCATAATATTCTCCTCCATGTAGACAATTCTATGTCCTATCGAATCAATTTCATCCACACTTGAAATTACTCCTATTTTTTCATCCTGTAGTGTCTGTAGAACTAGTTCCACCGCAACTGTGTGATTTTCCATGGAACTTCCATTTTTATCAAATTTTTCTCCAGTCAATAAATTTTTGTAACTGAAGATAGGATTTTGCAATTCCTATCCTTTTCACAATTTCCCTTTAGCTAGTGATTGCTCATTTGTCAGTCAATAAGTTCAAACTTTGCTGATGAACTCCCACAATTTATTACCAATTTTCATAAATTTTCCCTCAAATTTTTATTTATATTTATTTATGTTTTACATTTCTGATTCAACGGCAGTAGTGCAACGACTTCTACAATATCTTCCACACCTGCATCCTCTTGAAAGATCGTGAACTGGGCGTGCCAATCCCCGCTTGAATTAAAACCCCTATCGCTTTTGCTTTAGCCAATCTCTGCGTCAATTTATAACCAATATTTCCTGAATCTAAATCTGAAAAATCAATACATTTGCCTGTCCCTGCCACTGCTGATCCAGGTGCTTTTTGCGGCGGCTACTTCAGGAATAATCGCAGCATCGGCTGTAATTCTCCCATCAAATTCAAAAATCAACATTTCTAACTTTTTAAAAATTTCGATAAAGCTTCTAACTTTAGCTTTACAGACACTCCAGTCTGCACTCCCTTTGTAGAATATGATAGAGGCTACTTTTGGCTCTTTTTATTCCCAGCGAGTGAAATCTAGCTTTTTCCATTTGCAGAAATAGCGATATCCGCAAAAAGTTGCATAGCTGTAGGATCAGGTATTACCCACCATCTGAGTATACAAATGTCCATTATCAGCCAAATTCAGGCGTATTTGTTATCATAATAAAAAGAACTTGATACTGTCTTTAGTCCCTTCGCTTTTGGTCCAATTATGTGAATTGCAGCTCTTAGGACATGGGCTGTTGGTGAAGCTGAACCTGCTACCATTCCATCTACTCTTCCTTGATGTACAAGCATTGCCGTAAAATATCTTGGATCTGACATAAGTGTTGCTTTTGCAGTTTCAAATGTCATTCTTTTTCTCTCTTCTTTTTCTCAAAAGTTCTGACATAGCGTCAATTGTTGCACACGACTCAGGATTATAGAAAAATCAGCATCCTTCTAACGAAATTCCAGTTTCAGATGCTTTTTCCTTTAGCTTTTTCTCATCTCCAACTAGAGCTATTTTTGCAGATTCCTTCATTAATAATTTTTCCTTTAGCTCCTCAAGACTCTCTCGTCTTCTGTTTCAGGTAAAGATAATTGTCTTGTGGAGCTTTTTGCCTTTTTCTTTTAACTCGTTTGCTAATGTGTTCATAATTTTTCTCCTCTTCACTTTTTCATTTATTCTTTTATTTATTAATCAAACATAGCTTCAACAAATTCCTTTGTATCAAATTCCCTCAAATCCTCGATTCCTTCTCCGACACCTATAAATTTAATTAGTTTTTCAGCTCTTCTGTAATTGGAAAATAATCCCTCCTTTTGCTGTTCCCATCAAATTTTTGTCAGAATAATTCCTGTCAAATCTACGATTTCATTAAATATTCTAGCCTGTTCCAGTCCATTCTGCCCAGTTGTGCTGTCAATCACAAGCAAAGTTTCAAAAGTCTGTTTCTCCAGACTGTTCCGTATAATTTTATTTATTTTTTCAAGCTCTTCATCAAATCGTTTATTGTGTAGTCTTCCAGCCGTATCCAGTATCGCCACATCAAATCCACGATTTTTAGCAGTTTTTACTGTATCAAAAATTACAGCGGCAGGATCACTCCCATGTGCCTGTTTTATAACCTCCACACCAGTTCGTTTTCCCCATTCCTCAACTTGCTCAATCGCAGCGGCTCTAAACGTATCTCCAGCCCCAATAATAACCTTTTTCCGCTATCCTTCAATTTTTGCTATTTTACCCAATGGACGTAGTCTTTCCAACTACCATTTACTCCCACAATCAAACAAAGGATATTCAGTTTTCCCATCCTGCAATTTTAATTTTGTGCTGTTTTCATCATTGTAAACAAGTTTTGCTTTAAGCAATTCCTTTTAATTCATCGTAAATTTGCTCCGATGTTTTTCAGTTTTTCGTGAAACTGATTTTTCCAGCTCCTCCACTAGCTGCATTGTGCTATTCATTCCAATATCTGACTGAATAAGCAACTCCTCCAGTTCCTCGTACAAATCGTCATCTATCGCTTTACCCAAAAGCATTTCCTTCAATTTTCCAAAAATCCTTTTTAGGAGTTGCCAGTCTATCTTTTAAAGGCTTTTAATTTAGGCTTTTGCTTTTTGTTTTTCTCATCTGATTTTTCTTCTATTTTTCTATTTTTCGTACCTTTCAGTTTTTCTGTTTCAGTTTCAAAGCTTTTTCATTATTTTCAGTTTTTTAGCATTTTTCCCTAAAATTTCTGAGCTGTTTCTTTTATTTCCTTTTCAGTTCTCAGCTTTAATTTTTATCTATTTCACTTTGGCTTTTCCTCAATTTTCCTTTTTCTATTTGATTTTTCCAAAGTGTCCTTCTGGTCTTCATCTTTTTCTTTTTCCAAATTTAAAATTTTTCAGCATTATTTTTATCCCTTTCCGCCTGTGATTTTTCCAGATAATCTGGTTTCAGATTAAAAATATCAGTCTTTCTTACCACACCAGCATTTTTCCAAATTTTTATCTAAAAGCATCTGCACAAAATGTCATCGTATTAATTGTCAAATTTCTTTATCTTCAAATATTTTTACACAATTTCCCAATTTATCCAATATCTTAGCCTTATAATTAAAAACTCGCATCGCCAATTAGATAAACTTTTTATTATTTTCCTTATTTTCTATTATTTCATCAATAACACTGTCAAGTTTTTGTAACTTCACAATTTTTATTAATTTTCAATTTATTTTTCACTTGAAGTTTCATAAGCCCGCACAATAAATCTTTTTCCTTTCGTGAATCAATCATCGAATATATTTTCACATCTTCATCATTTCCCAAACTTGTTTTCAAATTATAATACCCCTGAAATCCAAGTGCATCCAGTCTCATTCACTTCATAAAAATTTACATTCCGTCCAAAAGCCCTTTACAACTGAAATTGCTATTCTAACCCCTGTAAACGAACCTGGTCCTATCGAAACAATTACATCTTCAATTTCATCTAGCTTTTTCCCAGTCCATTTTCAAAAAGGCTATCAATCTGCTCCAAAAATCGTAGTAGAGTGTGTTTTTGCCATTTTCCACATGAATTTTCCCCAGCAGCTTATCTTTTCTCGCAAAGCGACAATCCAGCCAGCTTAGTTGTAGTCGTTATCGCAAATATCAACATATTTTTCTCCATTTTTCATTTTTCTTTACTTTTATACTCGAATCCCATTTAAAATTGAAACTATTATTAAATTATTCAATTTCAAAAATCTACTTTTTCTCCATTTTTCAATCGTATAAACTGATACTCACGAGCCACATCTGAATAATGATTTTATCTCAACAAATACGGCATCTCTAGGCATTTCATCCAAAAATCTTGTCCGCCCACTCAATAATCACAACACTCCCATCTTCCCAATATAATCCTCAAACCCAATCTCATAAATTTTCCTCAGAATCATTAATCCTGTAAACATCAAAATGATATACAGGCATATCTCCAGAACTGTACTCAATCACATAAGTAAATGTTGGACTTTTCACATTTTTCTGTAACATTGTAACATTCATAAATCTTGTTAGTAAACGTAGTCTTCCCTGCTCCCAAATCTCCAATAAGTCCTAGACAACCTCCGTTTTCTTTAACTTTTTCTGCTAAATTTTTGCTAATTCATCTATCTTATCAAATGTCAATATTTTCTTTTTCATAATTTTTTCTCACTTCTAAATTTCAATTAAATTATATTTTTCATACTAAAGTCCATTTTAAATAACGAATTTATTACTTTTCAATTAAAGGATATAAACCTAATATTTTCAAACAATTAAAAATACTATCTCATTTTTTAATATAGTCTAATTTAGCTAATCTGTCGGAGATTTTTCTGTAGCGATAAACTCGTGTGAGCATAGAGTTTTTGTCAGTGCAGGAAAATGTCGTAGATAGTACAGTGTGGCAGGATTTGCGGCATGATAATCCCTACAAAAATAAAAAGAAAAACATATTAATATGAAAAATACTCATTAATCAAAATATAAAAACAATTTAGTTGAATGCATTATAAATTAGTTATTAAAAACCTTATTATAAAAATAAATTTTTATTTTTAAATGAAATTTAGTATTAAATAAAAAATATATTTCATTAACAAATATTTCTTCTATAATTTTTAAAATTTTTATTTTTATACACTTCAATAATTTTATTAATAATTTCAGTTGTGGAAATATCATCCACGAAAGATAAAATCTTTACTTCTCCGCCATTTTTCAACAACTTTTTGTTTCTGGCAAGTCTTCTTTTTGTAATCTCCGCCTTTTTACGTGAATATCTGGCTTTTAAAATATCCAGCAGTTTTTCTGGTGTTTTTCGTTAAAAATTACTGTATAGTCTACAAATTTTGTACCCAAAAGCACAAAAAGCTCTATTTGTTTCACTATTTATAGGTCTTTTATCTCCCTTGTTCACTTTAACCCTGAGCATCGCTATTTACACCGACAACCAAAACATCGCCCTAAATTTCTGGCTCTCTAGATAAGTCAAATGCCCAACATGTAAAATATCAAAAACTCCGTTAGTAAAACTACCTTTTTCCCAGCCTTCTGCAATCTCACTATTTCATTTCTCATTTTCATCAGCAGTCAGTAAATTATCTTTTAAAAACTTTTTCCAATTTTTCTCTCAATATATTTCATCATTCTATTTATCATTATAATGTTTTTAATTCATAATTTTACTCAATCCCTAAGTTTATTTAACTTTTAAAAAGGTTTGAGCATACATCAAATTATACTATTTTTACAAAAAGAAAATTTTTTTCTATCAACTTTTTATTTTTCTAATTTCAACAATTTAATTTTATTATTTTTGATATTTTGATTAATAAATATTTTTCTATTTTAGTAGGATTGTTCATTGCCGTAAACCCACTCCTTGTAAATAAAGATTTCATCCTTTCTTACAAAAAGTTTAGTAATATACGCAAACCTCATTTTAAATTAAACTGCTAAAATTATATAAATCTATGGTTTGAGTAAAATAGTCATAGCTTTTGAGTTTGTTTTTAAATAAGTCTTTACTATAATTTCGTTATTTAAATGAACTTTAGTATACGCATATTCTCACAATTCTTTATCAAAGAAAAAGAGCATATGCTTATCATGCTTTTACTCTTTCAAATTTTAAAATTTTATTATTAGCACCTTTTTATCGAAATATTTTATAAAACGTTTTTGAGTTTTATTACAAGTATAACCTATATTCTCATAAAATTTATGTGCCTGAACGATGAGAAGCCGAATTTAATCTAATGAAATTAATATTATTGTTTAAAGCATACTCTTCAACAAAAACCATCAGTTTTTCCTATACCCTTGCCTTTGAAAATTGGAATTTACTGCTAATCCTAATATATTTAATCCAATATCACTATATAAACTTTCATACATCTCTGCATGAACAAAACCAACAACCTTACTTGTTTTATCTTCATATACTGCGATAATATGATGTTTATAATCAATAGATAATTTTTCAATTTTGCGTCTTGACAGTATTACATCAACATCATATCCTAACTCATCTTTACAAATTTCTTGTATATCCTTCGCATCTAGTACATTAATCTCTCTATCACACTTTTACCTCTATAATCTTCTAATTTTTCATATTTGCTTTTTCCTAATACATATATACTTTCAAATTTTAGTATTATTTCATATACATTTGTTAGAAAAATCCGTTATCAGCATTTCCACTTCAATTTTATCTTTCAAGCTCCACATCCATAATGTATCCCATAGTATATTTGTTTGGTCTGCTCCAAATTTTTTTCATTTATAATCATACTTACTTCCTGTAAATCCGTTAATCCAATGTCTGGTCCTGCTGTAATGCTTAACAGCATCTTTTCTCGCTTTTGGAATATTTTTGTAAAAAGGACTGTTTATTATTTGTTCTGTAGCAAGTTTTACCTTATTCTGCCCCCTTTCACCTTTGCAAATGCCATTACACCTTCCCCTGAATTTCCTAGCATTATTTTTATATCATCAAAATCAAGATTGGAGTGTCTCCCAAAATTTAGACTATTTTTAGCCAATTTTTGTTTCCTTTCTTTATGGCTTTCTTCATATTCATTTGGACCTATAAATCCTATTTTACTGTGTATTCTGCTATTATTATCCATATTTCTACATACTGTACATTCCAGTTCTTAAACTTCTAAATTTTCAAATTTTTCATTATGTACATATTCTTTTTCAATGTTGCATGGAATGATTCTATAGCGAGGCATTGTCATATGATTCCCTTTTCTATCTATAAGATAGCTTATGCCTTTTTCTGCACAAAAATTTACGATATTCTTTACTCAGTATACTGGCTACTTCTATCTGTATGTATTATTAGATTAGTTGTATCCCCTCTTTATATATCGCCATTTTTAAGAGTGTCCCATCACTAATTTTATATCCATAAATCTTTCCAACCTTATGTGATATTATTCTTCTGCTGTGCAACCATTATACTTGATAAATAGCACCATCCGTCCTTTGTCCAAATATATGTTATATCACTTACCCATTTTTCATTTAATTTTTTGTATCAAAATCTCTTTTTTAAAAATATTTTTGTTGTCTTTCTTTTATATCTTCTGATTTGTTATAATTTCTAAATTTTTTATGAATTATTGACTTTATCTGGTTTTCCTTCATCAATCTTCTAACTCGTTTTATATTTACTTCAATCCTAATTTTCTTAGCTATGAATTCTTACTGCTCCGTAAGTTTTTCTGCTATCCCGCCATATTGATTTTATTATACCATATAAAATTTCATTTTCTATATCTCTCTGTATCTTGACCCTTTTAATCCAGTAGTAATAGCTGCTTTTTAATACCATTAAATTAATTATTCTTAATTTTGAAACATTAAACTCATTGAATAAAGTCTTTACTAATGCGTACTTGTCAACAGTTCTTATCATCAATATGGCTGATGCTTTTAATATGTCAATATCTAATTCTTTTGTTCCAGATCTTTTTCTAATTTTTATCCATTTCTTGTTGCAGTTGCCTTTTTGGCTACCATGATTTCATTTAAAAGCCTGTTAGCATTAGTATCTACGATTCTTTAAATTCTTTTTCCCATTTTCTGATTGTTACCTGTTGCTACCCCATATTCATTTTTCTAATGATTTTTTGTTCTTCCTTCTTCCGTAATTCTAAAATTAACATTTTAAATTCATCTGTGTCTTTTACTTGTTATAATCAAATTCCTTCTTAATCTATATTCTTTAACAATAGAAAACTAGTTTTCTATTTGTTTGTCCAAGGTTTTGGGTACACTCCAAGATCCACTACCCTTGTTTTATTATTGATTTTGTTATAAATTCTACATTTTTATAAAAATTTCATCTCTTTTTCAAATAACTCATCAAAGTTACACTTAAATCTGCTTCCACTAATTTTTAAGAGGCAAAACTATAACAGTATCAAAAACTTCTTCTAATTTCTGATTTCTTCAGTTCTTCCATTTGAATTAATTGACGTAACAACTACAACCACTGTCAATATTCCCATTGTTTTTGCAACTTCTGAAACAATGCAGGCAATTCGTTATTTTTCTCTTCCGACATTTCTGTCAAAATAAATACTAAATTAGTATTTTTCAATGCACTCTGCACTTTTCACCTAAACTCGTCAGAAGCCAATATTTTTGATTCTACATTCAGTTTATCCAAATTTCTTGATTTGTATCAATTTCCACAAATCCAACTTCTGCAATCTGTTTTCATCATCTTATTCAATACATCATTTCACTGTACCAATTCCAATAACTTTTCATTCCAACACCGTCCATATTTTTTCCTTTATATATAAAGTTTTCTTTTCTAGACCTTTAACATATTTTACCAAATATATTCTATATATATTTCTACAGAGAATTCCTCCCACCTACCCATCTATGAAAAAGATATATTTTATTTAAGGGATGGAATGGAGGATGGACGTAAAAAATAAAATCATATAAATCTTGTTTAGAAGAATTAAGAGAAAGTACAGGATATAACGAACACATGAAGCTAGGTAATAAGATTGTTGCTAAAAACCTTTGATGAAATAATAAAAGTTTTAGCTGATGTTATGGTATTGAATGCAGAAGATACAGTCACAATAAATCAAACAAAAATTACCAGCATATGTTGTTCAAGAGAGATTTAGAGAATTAGATTCTTTCATGGAGTATCTTGTAAATGCTTTATCAGAGAACGAATCGAAAATAAGAAATGTAAGAGCTTTTATTTTAACGGCAGCATATAATGCGCCAAGCAATATGGATGCCATTATACAGCACTTATTAGTTATGATATGAGGGTAGGAGGTTACTGATGATAAATGAAGAAATTTCTAATAGAGTAGTTAACATTGAAGTTAATGTATTGAAAGGCAACTTATCAAGAAATCTTAAGCCAAGTAAAGAAGTTACAACAGAGATCAAAAACAACATGGTGGCTTAGATAAACTTATCAAGGCGGAGGGGAAATGAAGTAAAAACTCAAAGATATGGTTAAGAAAGGTCAGCTTTGAAGAAATCAATGTTAAAGATGGTGAATTAAAAGAACTAGAATTGAACAAACATGGTGTTAAATTCTCAGTGATAGCGAAGATAAGGAAACAGGTACACATGCTGTGATTCTCCTGCGCAAAAAGATACAAAAGTTATGAATAAAAAGCTTTTTCAAAATGTGCTTTCAAATATTGAAAATAAAGAGAAAAATAAGGAGTCAATCTCATAAAAACACAGAGAAATTTATAGAAGGCTAGAATACTATTTCTAGAGATAAAGTCAGAATAAACAAAAAGGAGTACACTATGATAGATAAGATACTAAAAAGGACATCAAAGGCTTATTTAAGGTGCAAAAGATAAGGCAAAAGTTTTTCAAGCAGAACATTCCCTATCTTGCATTTTTCTATGTTGGTAATATTTTTTCTCACCATGTAAGAGCATATACTGGTGGCGATGTGATAGACAAAATCTTTCAGGGAATATTAGAGCTAACACCATGAGCTTTTATTCCGAGTATTCATCCAACTGATATTTTTAATGGGCGTGGGAGTAGCTGCTTTTAATTAAGTTTGTTGTCTATACCAAAAGGTAAAAATGCAAAAAGTTTAGGCAAGGTAAAGAGTATGGATCAGCAAGATGGGGAACGACAAAAGATATTTAGAGTGGTTTATAATAAAGTAATGAATGGACATATTCCCACATACGAGGCTTCCTTTAAAATATTAAATTTTATCCATACTGACCACTCAAGCCATGTGGAGACGGTGGTATTATTGTCAAGAAAAATAGAATAACAAGCTATAAAAACTGTCGAAATAGGGTGGCTTTTTAGGATTTTTAAACAGAAATCAGTTCTATAATAAATTAAAAATCGTGTTGGTAGAAAAATCGTCTACTTCTACCAACACGATTTCCTAAAAGAGCCAGTACTCTACATCTCTTTTTCTCCTGTAAAACTATTGTATCTTGATACTTTAAGGAGTTTCAATCATTCGATCTGTTAACCGTTATTTTTGGATCTAAACTGTAACAACATAGCATTATGGCAACGATGACTGTTGACACAGACATTAGATTGCTCCCTAATGCAGGGCTTAATGTGATACCAATAGGAGCCAAAATTCCCTGCAGCTAGAGGGATAGCTATAAAGTTATAACCAGCTCCCCCAAAAATAGGTTTTGTTTCATTTTTACGAGTGAGTTGTGTGTGCTAATTCAATGAATGATCCAATATCTCCTGGATCGGATTGAGTCAATATGACATCAGCTGAATCCAACGCAACTTGAGTTCCAGCACCTATAGCTATACCAACATCTGCTAAGGCAAGAGAAGGAGCATCATTTACACCATCACCTACCATGATAACTTTCTTTCCTTCATCTTTTGTATGTTTTAACCAACTCATATTTGTCTTGTGGAGATTGATTTGATCTATATTCAATCCCTAAATCTACTGCCGCGCCTTGAGCCGCTTTTTCATTATCACCTGTTGCCATAATTGGTCGAATATTGTTCTTTTTAAGAGCTTTAATTAACTCTTTACTCGTTGGTTTTAATTCGTCCCCAATGCTTGCACCAATGGCATCATCGTTTTCTACTAAGACACTAAGAGTTGCTCCTTTTTGGAGTATCCATATCAAGATTACGTCCATAGGCTTTTTGACTGATTAATTGGCAACGGTGCCCACCTGCTTTTACCCTCTACCCAGAACCGGAAATCACATCAATCGAATCAAAAAGATGCTGGACGTATATCTTGCTGCTCGGCGAAACTTATAATTGATTGAGCAATTGGGTGGCTAGATCCTCCTTCAATACCTGCCACATAAGGCAATGATCCCTCTTTTGTATATTTGTCATTAAGAAGTTTTACATCTAATACTTTAAAATTCACCAGTTGTTAAAGTACCCGTTTTATCTAAAAATCATCACATCTGCATCTTGAGCTATTTCTAAAGGCTTGATGGTCTTTACTAGTAAGTCACGGCTAGCCTCTAAGCTATGCTACGGGCGGTTACCAATGAATAGCCAGACCCAAATGCGTGCGGACAAGCAATAACTAATGTAGTAATAGTAAATATAACTGCCGTTGGGATATCTCCAATAATCATCCACACTACAAAAGCAATTAGCGCGACAATAACAGCAATATAGAAGAGCCACCCTGCAACCTTTTGCGCAATATTTTCTGCCCTGGAAGGCTGACTTTGAGCTTGGCTAATTAAAGTCTGTACTTGAGAGATAAAGGATTGATCACCTGTCTCAAGCACTTTAATATAAAGTACCCTTTCTCCATTTGTTGAGCCCCCGATTACTTCATCGCATGGACTTTTTAACTGCTTTTGACTCTCCAGTCAGAAGAGCTTCATTTAAACGTGATTCGCCACGCTCGATAATCCCATCTGCTGGCACATTTTCTCCGGCTTGAAACACGAATTAAATCACCTATCTTAAGTCAGCAACTGGTCGTGTTTCAATTGAATCGTCTTCTAATACAACGTGAGCATCTTTCGGCACTAACTTAGCCAATGCTGCTTGTGCGTCTCCTGCTTCTCCAATAGCTTTCATCTCAATCCAGTGACCTAATAGCATGATTAATAGTAATGAAGCAAATTCAAAGAAAAAGTCCATCACGTGTTCACCGTTACGTAGGTAATGATCACAGCATAAATACTGTATAAATATGAAACACTTAAACCTAAAAGAAACGAGTGCCATCATTCCAGGTTTTTGTTTAAATTCGTCAACTGCACCTTGATAGAATGGACGTCCACCATAAATAATTAATATAGTAGATGAAAAATAGCTACTACAATATCAGAATATGGAAAAGTAAAACTGGAATGGTAGTTCAAATCCATGCAAAGGGACAAAGAATATAATAATGATTCCTAGTGGCAATGACTTTAAGAAAAGTTCCTTAAAGCCTCCGTGATGATGGTGGGCATGCCCACTGTGCTCACGATGCGTCATGCCCAGCATGATGTTCTTGATTTTTATCCTTATGGTCTCCATGTTCATCTGTGATTCCATGCTCGTGTTTTAACTTTATCCATGTCGTCATAATCATGGTGATTGATGAGACGAATATCTGTTGTCATTATTCATTTTTCAAAATTCTCCTTATACTTAATGATGATGTAAATGACATTCGCATTGTCCTTCTGGACAATTGCAATCCACTTCTTCTAATGCGAAAAGATTTTTCATCTCTAATATTTTTCTAGTCGATCTATATCATCGAAGCTTAAAACATGATCTTCAATGATGCTTCCTATTAGCATTTCCGACTTTCTTATTGCAAATACGGTTAAAAATATCTTCTACATAATCCCTTACAGCTTCTTTTCTCTTCAATAGCAGTGTAAATAAACTTTCTACCTTCTTGCTCTGTATTTAGTACGCCTTTTCAACTAATCGACCTAAGATCGTTTTTGATAGTGGATTGTGTCCAATCCATTTTTCTTTCAATCACGGAAATGATTTTTACTAGTTACTCGATCATTTGCCCAAACTACACGCATGACTTCCCATTTCTGCATCTGTAATATGAGTATTAAATTCTATTGTGCTCATTCTCCTTTCTCCTAGTTGTCTACATATGTAAACGAACATGCTCAAAAATAAGTATACCATTGTAAACGAATTGTGTCAAGTCTTTTTAATAAATGTAAGCAACGCTTATAGCTTTTTATCTCCACTTCTTTCCATAATAATTTTTCATAGTTTTTCCTATATTGAACAAGGTCAGAAAATTGTTCTTTATTTAAAGGGGCTGTCTCAAAATGGTTAAAATTTTTGAGTTCAGCTCTATTTTGTTCAAATTAAAGCTCTCTAAATACAGTTGCATTTTAAAGTTGCTTCATTTCTTTAAGGCAGTGCAACACCTGTCATCTGTCCTTCATTTTAAGGTAGTGGAACACCTGTTTTTAAACTTTTCTTTCAATGTAATTATATCATATCTAATTGATTAAGTTAATAGTTTTTCTATTTATAAATTTTTAAATTATTTTTATTAATCATAAAAATCTGTTGTCAATCAAGTATACCTTTTACACAGCCCTTTTGTCTCAAAAATCTTCAGAATTTTCAAATTAGCTTCTTCAAAGACTGTTCCATGCTGAGAAATAGAGTCTGGATTTTCAGTGCTTTGTAGCTACTGCTGTGTTGTAATTGACTTATTTCTTCCAGGCGTATGTCATTTCCTGAGGTTATATTCATTAGTATTTTTCCTGCCTCCTTTTATTGAACGTTCTAAAAGTGGGGTATTTAGTGCCTGTTCTACTGCTTTTTGTCTCTGTCCTCTCCGTCTGCTTTTCCAAAGCCCAATACTGTTTTGCCTGAATTTTTGCAATATAGACTCTAATGTCTGCAAAGTCTCAGATTTCACAATTCCTGTTTTTATCAAATCCAATATTCCTTTTACTATTATCACAAAAGCTTTTCGCTTTTTCACAATATATATGCAATGGATTTTTCTTTATATAGCTCTTTTTAATTTTTGAAATGGAATGACTTATTATTGTATCCGTGAGATGTTTTTAATTTTTCTTTCCTTTTTAGCAAGTTTTATTTTATTGGAGCTACTAGATTTAAAGGGACTTGATACAACTGCGACTGATAGTATGCCCATTGTTTTTGCACTTTCTGCAATAACAGCTGGAGCAAAGGCACCAGTTCTTTCAGCCATTTCTAGCTATAATAAACTACCATCTGTCTCCAGGTCTCTTTTTAATTTTGCTTTTTAATCCTTCTACAGCTCATAAGAAATCATTGAAGATACAAATATTTTTGTATCAGCTTTGAATTATCTAGATTGCTCCTTTTCAGCATCTACAGTTATAAAAATCAGCTCTTATATCCTGTCTTGCTGTCATTTTATTTATTACATTATTTCCTGTTTTACCTATCCCTATAATTTTTATTTTTACTCCATTTAATGTCTTAATGTCACTCTTCAACACATTCGGCAATGTCCCACATTGTCCAATCCTCCCAAAATAATCTTGCTATAAAATGTGTTCTTTTTATTATATGCAACTTTGGAGTTATAACATATAAATCTTTGTTTTTATTTTATTTTTTAAAATAAATTTAAGTCAAATTTTATAATATACTCAAACCTATTTTTAAAATTAAACTGTTAAAAATTATATAAATTTATGTGGTTTTGAGTAAAATAGTCATAGCTTTTGAGTTTAGTTTTAAATAAGTTTTACTATAATAGTAAACTTACTTTTATTTATTATTAGAAAAATCTAATATAATATTTTTAATGACAAGAGTGGAAAGTTAGACTGTTTTTCATTTCACTACTTGGTTTTTATATATTTTTCCCAAAATTTTTAATTAATTAACTGTATATTATAAAATTATAAAAATATTACTATATTTCATTTTATCAATTTTGCTATATCTATTCTTGTAGATACAAAAATATTTAAATATAAATCGGGAGGCAGTTTTATGAAATCTAGAAGTCTACTATTATTTTTAATACTATCTTTTAGCTTTATTTTTCAGTAGTATTATCAAATAAAAACAAAAATCGTAAAAACAGAAATGAAAATAAACCGAAAAAGAAAATATGATTCAGACAGGATGACGAGAAACATTAGGAAATCTATCTTGCTGGTGGCTGTTTCTGGGGACTTGAGGCATATATGGAAAAGAATCGACGGAGTAAAAAGGATGCTACAGTTGGCTATGCGAATGGTAAAACTGAAAAACGAGTTACAACATTGTCGCATCAACGGATCACGCAGAAACAGTTCACGTAAAAATATGACGCAAACGAAAAATTTCTTTGAGCAAAAGCTGCTTAAATATTATTTTCAAGTTGTAGATCCTACTAGCATTAATCAGCAGGGAAATGATAGAGGCAGACAATACAGAACAGGGATTTATTATACTAATCCCAAAGATAAAGAAAGTATTTTACAGGAAATTGAAGAAGAGCAGAAAAAATATACAGATAAAATTCAAGTTGAAGTTCAGCCTTTGAAAAATTATATTCTCGCAGAAGAATACCATCAGGACTATTTGATCCTAACGGATATTGCCACATTGATATTTCTAAAGCAGATGAAGTTATCATTGATCCAAAAGATTATCCAAAACCAAGTGATGAAGAATTGAAAAACGGCTTACTCCACTTCAATACAGCGTTACACAGATACTGAACATTCTTTTTCAAAATGAGTACTGGGACAATCATGAAGCTGGAATTTATGTGGATATAACGACAGGAGAGCCATTATTTTCCTCAAAGGATAAATATGATTCTGGCTGTGGCTGGCCAAGTTTTACAAAACCTATTTCAAAAGATGTTGTAACTTATGCAAATGATACAAGTTTTAATATGGTAAGGACAGAAGTGCTTTAGTCGAAGTGGAAAAAGCCCACTTGGGACACGTTTTTGATGATGGACCTAAAGACAAAGGCGAGACTTCGTTATTGCATAAATAGTGAACTTCAATCAAATTCATTCCTTTAAAAGAGATATGGAAAAAGAACATTACGGATATTTAATAAAATTAGTTCAGTAAAATGAACAGGATAGGAGATAATTTATGTTTAATCAGCCATTATTGGTAGGAAGTGTATTTTTTAGGAGGGGTAGTAAGTTTTCTATCTCCATGTATTCTTCCCAATTGTTCCTGTATATTTGGGAATTTTTAAGCAAAGGAAAAACTGTGCTTAATACCTTTTTATTTATTTTAGGACTTTCTCACTTTTTTGTAAAGCATTGGCTTTAGTTTTAGTTTTTCTTACGGGAATTTTCTTTAATGACACTATAAAAAGTTTTTAGCAGGAATAATTGTAATAATACTGGGATTACATCAGACAGGCATCTTAAAATTTAACTTTTTAGATAAATCTGTAAATTTGGATTTAATTGGGAAAAATTCTTCATTACAGGCTTTTTTGCTAGACTAACATTTAGTCTAGGGATGGACTCCATGTGTAGGCCCTATTCTTGCCTCAGTGCTTACTCTTGCAGGGAAAAAGGATCTGCAGTCTATGGAGGGTTAGATGATGTTTATATACGTCTTAGGACTTGCCACACCATTCTGTTCTATTTTCCTTTTTCCTCAGGAATTGCTAAAAAGTACGAGCTCTTTAAATCAAACATAGATTATTTTTAAAATCTTTGGAGGATTTCTAATTATATTTATGGAATTTTGCTAATAATGAATAAGTTTTAATAATTTTTATTTTTAAATTTTTATAAAACAATTAGTAATCAAAATAACTTTATAATTACAAAAATATTTTTAAATTTGTTATAATACAGAAAGGAAGTAATTTTTATGAAAAATTAATTGCAGCAATTGCAACTTTATTGAGCTTTTGGAGCGATTTCATTCGGAAATACTGCGGGGAGTTCAGTTAAAGGACATTAATAATAAAACCTGTTTCCATAGCAAGTACAAAGGTAAGAAAATATATATTAAAAATGTGGGCCTATGGTGTCCTATCTGTCTTCTGGGATTAAGCGAAATTAATTCTTTGAGTGCAGATAAAAAGTAAGAATTTTTACAGTTATAATCAATTGCTTCTCCAGGGCAAAAGGGAGAAAAACCTACAGCCAAATTTATTCAGTGGTATAAAGGGCTTAATTACAAAAATACTACTGTTTTGCTGGATGAAAAGGGGAAGTGCTAAAAAGGGCAAAAGTTTTTAGGGGTATCCTTCAAATATTGTACTGGATGGGAACTTGAATATTGTTAAAACTTTTGCGGGACATCTGACATGCTGCACAAATCAAAAGGAGCTGTTAAATAAGTGTATAGTATTTTAATAATTGACGATGAACCGATTATAAGAAGAGGTATTAAAAACCTTTTATTGATTTTGAAAAATATAAGATAAGTGATGTTTATGAGGCAGAAGATGGTAATTCTGCCTTTAAGACTTTTCTAGAAGTCTTGCCCTGACCTTGTCTTGCTGGATATAAATATTCCCTTTTAAAAATGGGCTGACTCTTGCCGAGGAGATGAAAGAGCTGAAAAATGATGTTAAAATAGCCATTATTTCTGGATATGACTATTTTGAATATGCTCAAAAAGGCTTTAAAAATCGGAGTTGAAGACTATATTTTTAAAAACCCTGTTTCAAAGACAGATATAAATGAGATAATTTCAAAAACTTATCTATAAGCTGGAAGAAGATAAAAATATAATGAGGCAAGAAAAATTATTAATCAAAATTAGCCAAGCTGAGAAATCTGATAAAAATATTTCTCATAGCAAGTATAAAAGATATTTTTAACACATTGAAGAAAAATACAGTGATGTTTCCTTTAACTTAAATTCTCTGGCTAGATGAAATGAATTTGTCTTCCGGATATTTGAGTTCACTTTTTAAAAATTTGTTTGGTATTCCTTTTCAGGACTATTTGAATAATATACGAATGGAAAAAGGCAAAAGTCTGCTTTTCTGACAACGGATCTGAAAAATTATCAAATTGGGAGAGCTTGTAGGAATGGAAAACTTTAATTATTTCAATTCAAAAATTTAAAAACTTTTGGAATGACACCAAAAGAATTTAAGAAAAAGTGTGCTGGAGAAACTATGAAATTAAAAAGAACTATGAAAAACTCGATGCTGCTTCAGCTGTTTTTTATTATATTATTGGAAATCTTCTGTTTGTACTTTTTAAGCAGTATCTTTTTACTATACTTCAAAAATACATCATAATGAACAAGGAAATTGAATATACTAACGAAAATGTCATCAGTACATCCCGTTATATTACAGCTCTATGCAGATAAATTGAAAAATATAATTAATCTCTTATCTGTTGATGCCGATGTTAGAAATTTTTAATATCAGGAAATGAAGATTCAAAAAGAGCATTGAAAAATGATTTTATTCGATTCTTGATAGTAATAAAGGAATTAAAAAATATTACTGTAATCGGGAAAAATGGTAACATTGTATCCAGTGACAAAAATAATGATATGAAAATATCAGAAAATATGATGAAGGAAAAATGGTATGTTGATGCTATAAACAATTCAGATATGCCCCGTTTTTAATCCCAGCAGAAAAATTCCACCTCCTCTATAGAATTCAGCTCTCTGGTTTCTTTCAATCAGTCGGGACATAAAAAAATTCAAAGGGAGAAAATCTTGGATGTTATTGTTTTTTTGACATTAAATATGAAATTCTTGAAAGATATTTAAATTCCATTTCTTTTGGAAAACAAATCGACAATATTATAGTAGACAAAAACAACAATATTATTTACTACAAAAGACGTGAAATGCTTTTAGCTGATAAAAAAGTGCCTTGCAAAAGTTTTCAGAAAAAATAAAAATAAAGATACATATTTACATACGAAACACAGATTGAAAATACAAACTGGAATTTAGAAGCCTTGCAAACACAAAATGACTTAGTTACCTTAAAGAAAAATTTTTCCCACATAGTTATCATTATTTTCCTAGTTTCACTAGCTTTTTCTTCCATTATTACATTTATCGTAATAACAAAGATTCTAAAGGCCTTTTAATAAAACTGGAAAAATCATATGCAAAAACTTTGAAAAATAATCTCACGGAATTTCATTTAAGCGAAAAACAGAGCTATGAAGTTCAGAATCTTGTAGAACATTTTAATGTAATGGTTGAAAAATAAAATATTTGCGAGAATATGAAATAAAAGCTCTTCACAGCCAGATTAATCCACATTTTTCTGTATAACACGCTAGATACAATCATTTGGATGGCAGAATTTGAAGACAATGAAAAAGTAATCAGCATTACAAAAATCACTTGCAAACTATTTTAGGCTTTCCCTTAGCAACGGTCACGAAAAATACCGTTAAAAGATGAAATTATGCACACTAAAAGAATATCTATTCATACAAAAAGCAGAGATACGAAGACAAACTTTCCTATTTTTTTCAACATAGAAGACGAAAGCCTTCTTTCCATCGAAGTTCCAAAAATCATAATCCAGCCAATTGTAGAAAACTCCATCTATCACGGAATAAAAACCTTTCTAGAAACGGAATTATCACAATAGACGTTTACAGACAAAACAGCACTGTCAATATCTCAGTCAAAGACAACGGAATAGGCTTTGAAAAAAAGCTAAACAGTTCAGCAAGACAGGCGGTGTAGGATTTCAAAATGTCGATAAAAAGAATAAAATTCTATTACGGCAAAAATTATGGCGTATTTATAAATAAAGACAGCAAAAACCGAAGGAGCAGAAGTAATTATAAAAATTCCTTTTGAATCAAGTTTATAATGTATTCTCATACTTCTTTTAATACTATTTCCCATTTTTACAGAGATTTATGTTATTACACATTATTAAAAATATCCTTTAATCAAATTTTTTCACTAATTTTTATATTTTTCTTTTTGTAAAGAACAAGGGAAATCAATCGCCATTTCCCTTTGCATTTCCTGGTATAAGTTATTTTTCTGAAACATATAAACAGAAACTCGCTAACGCTACAAATTACAGTCGTTATCATTTCTGAAATATCACGACATTCTATATTTGGAAAATTAGTCAAAGATTTATTATATTAAGTTCTTGAATCTTGAAAATACTAAAGAAGCTAAAATCTCTTAAATGGAAAAACTAACTGTCTGAGCGTAGTTTTACGAAGCAGTCTTTAAAAGTCTTTTCTTTATAAGAAAGTTCATGGCAGTATTGTAAGAGCATGGCGTTTGATGCTTAGGTTACATTTGAATAAAAACATGAAAAATCGATTATTAATCGTATGTTTTATAAATAAAATTAATTGAGATTATCCGATTGTATAAACAGTAATATTTATAAAAAGGATTTAATTCCATGAGTTTTCTAGTTTCTACTATTTAAAGGAAATAGTACAAATCCTTTTTAAAAATCATTAAACTCTTGTTTAAAAAAATAGTTTTTATAATATTATTCTAATTCTCAGACAATTATCATAAAAATATGCTATAATACAGAATGTACGGAGATGATAACTATGATTATTTTTGATTGTAATTCTTTGCTCTGACTACAGTAAGTTGTGGTTTATTAGATCCCCAAATTATGGGATGAAGCTCAGTGAAAGAAGAGAGAAAGAGGAGTTCATTGTTATGAGCAATATGGAAATGTTTATTGTAAGATAGGGATGGAAATAGGAGTTTACTAACAAATTATTTTTGTTGATTTGGAGTTGATAAATTTGAAAAATTGATATTGATTATTGTTTTGGGAATGGCTGACTGAAGTATAGTTGCAGTTTATTAGATCCCTTCGAAAAGATGGACATGAACTCATGAAAAAGGAGAGAGCAGGAAGCGGAAGAAGATGTTATGAAACAAAGTTATGGAAATATATTTTGTGAAGACGGAAATGGAAATCGTTATTAATAAATTAGTTTTTAAATGGAGTTGATAAATATGAAAAATTGATTTTTGATTGCAATTCTTGCTCTGACTACAGTAAAGTTGTGAACTTTAGTCCAAAGTTATTGGGAACGAGAGCAACTGACTAAGCAGAGAAAGATAGCGAAAGATGTTATAAGCAATATGGAAATGTTTATTGTAAAGATAGGGATGGAAATAGAGTTTATTAACGAATTATTTTTAACTCGATTGGAGTTGATGGATTTGAAAAATTGATTTTGATTACTGTTTTAGGAATGGCTGTGGTTAGTTGCAGCTTTTGTTTAGTCCTTCAAGATGGGCAGAATATGAAAAAGATAGAGCAGGAAGCGGAAGAAGATGTTATGAAAACGAAGTGGATATATTTTATTGCGAAGATGAAAATGGAAAATCGTTATTATTAAATCATTATGTGAAGAAGTGGAATTTTTGAGATTCTGCTTCTTTTTACTTTTGAAGAAAAATGATAAAATATCTCTTTTAAAAATTTTCAAGATTTTAATTTTTCAGGAAAAAGACAACTTGTCTGAGATTTTCTTTTATATTTAGTAAAAATTTTACTTGATAATTCTTACTAAAATAACCATTGTAATTAAACTTAAAATGTCGTGATTTTTGGAATAAAAACGATTGTCTGAGCGTCAGCGGAGTTTGTTTCGTGTGACTGTTTATCCAAAAACAAATGTTTAGGACTACTTTCCCAAATACAGTGGGAATATTTCAAGAAAAATGCTTAGACTAAGGATATGCGACTTTTCGCCTTGCTCTTTAATATGCCATCTATTTAAATGTAAAAGATAACTTTTATTGCGAAATGAAGGGAAATAGCGATTGATTTCCCTTGCTTTTATTTTATATTAGAGTATCTTTCCTAAAAATCCATTTTATTATTTTGTTCCAAATATTCTATCTCCGCATCTCCCAAACCTGGATAGATATATGCATGTTCATTAAGTCCATGCATCAATTGCTGCAATGTACAAAGTCTACATCAGGATGTTTTCAGTAAATTTCATTTTATTCCTTCAGGAGCACCAATGATACAAAGTACAGTTATATTTTTACGCCTTTTTCTTTTTCAAAGTAGTCAAGTGTGTAAATCATTGAACCACCTGTTGCGAGCATTGGATCTACTACGAAAAACTTGACTTTTCGACAACGTTTGTAGCATTTTTGCGTAGTAGTAGACTGGCTCTAAAGTTTCTTCGTTTCTGTAAACTCCCTAGATGTCCTACTTTTGCGTTTGGAAGAAATGCTGCAATATTCGTCTATCATTCCAAGTCCTGCTCTTAGGATGGGAACTAATGTTATTGGTTTTATCCAGAACTTTTGTAGTGGTTTTTCTGAATAGGAGTTTCTGTTTCAATCTCCTTGAGCTGGCAAATGTTTTGTTGCTTCTATAAACCATAAGTCCTGCTATTTCGTTTAAGCTTTCCTAAAAAGTTTAGTGTCTGTATCTTTATTTCTCAAATTTGAAAGTTTATGTTCAATCAGTGGATGTTTCAATTCAAAAACTGCCATTAATAATCACTCCGTTCTTTTTATACTCAAACTATTTTTATTCATATTTTTTTACAAAAATAATATCGTCTACTGGTAAAAAGTGCTAGCTCCCCATTGAGATTGACTTACCTAAATCTATTTTCATAATTTTTGATAAAGCTGCATAATTTTCATTTGCCTGATTATCTTCCGGATACGATTACAAGAACGCTGTCAGTTCCGTACAGACAGTGGCTGTTAAAAATGTTTTAATGTTTTGTTCCAACGGCTGTAAACTTGTGGAATTATATATATTGCCTCAATTCCGTATTCACGCATTTCATCCTTTATTTTATCCATAAAGTAGGAATCAAAATATATTTCTATCCTCTTCAAGAAAACACCTCCTTTTTCTTTAAAAGTTTATTATTATTTATTTTTGCGATCTTTCAGCCATTTTTTGCTTTTCTTGCTTCCTCTTTTTGCTTTTGTCTCTTTCTTTTCTTCTTCAACTATAGAATAAGCCACAGGTATAAAGAATAATGTCAGCAATGTACAGAATGAAAGTCCAAACACAACTGCTACTGCCATTCCTTGATAATAGCCGAACTTCCCTTGGCTTGAAAATACCATTGGAATCCATCAAGCACCGTTGTAAGAGTTGTCATAAGTATCGGACGAGGCCGTGAACCTTCCTGCTTCCAACAAGTGCCTCTCGAATTTCATACCCTTTTTGTCGTAAAGCTTGATGCAAAAAGTCCAGTAATACAATCGCATTATTAACCGCCATACCAAACACATCAGAATACCAATCATAACAAACATACTCAGTTGTATTCTTGTTATAGCCAGCTCAAACATTACTCCAATCATCGATAATGGCAACGCTAACATCATTATTATCAGTAAAATAAATGATTCTAGCTGTATTGCCAGATGACACGAAAATAAGTGCTACTGAAAAGAATAAGGGCATTCATAATTTCTCCACCCATTTCCTGCTGAGCTTTGAGCATTTCCTGCTGGAGCTGATTTTATATCCTGATGCAGGATTTGTCTGAATGATTCATTTACAAATTTTGCATGCATCATTTCAGACCTTTTTGATTTATCAAGATTTGCTCCTACTATTTACAATTTGAGAACCATTATAAGTTTCTATAGAGGTGCACCTTCCACCTGTTTCATTGTGGCGATGATCTCCTAATCTTACAAATTGTCCTCCACTTGTTTTTATCATTATATTCAGTATTTTTGTCAAGTGAATTTTTATACTGCTCTTCAAATTCCATATAAACTTTTAATGTTTCTGTGTTTTCAGTAATTTCTATCGGATCTACTCCCAATACAGTCTGATTTAACATTCTAGTTATGTCTGTAACAGCTTAGTCCATAACTTTCTGCTTTCACTCTGTTTTACTTCAAGCTGTGCCTGAGGATATCCACCTTCTGATGATGATTTTACATCCTTTAAACCATAGTCTGCTACTTCATATCTGCCATAATCGCATTGGCAATTCTGTTAATTTCTTCAGCATTATCCCCTTCCACTTGGAAAGAATAATCTTTTGAAACTGAACGTCCCTCCAGCTTTTTGTTGCGGGCTTATACGATTGTAACGTTTTGGAATATCGCTCATTTTTGACGCATTCTCTCCATATAACTTTCATCGTATCTTTTTACATCGACATTGACTATTGCCGCCTGAGCGTTTACTATTGTAGTATAATGTAACAGGATCTTCTCTTACCATCTGTTCCATCTGCTTAGAAATTTCATGTGCCACTTCCACATCTAGTCCTGTCGAAAGCTGTGCAACTACTCGAATACTCATCATTATCAATTGTTGGGAAAAATCCTGTTTTACAGTTCTTCCAGTCCAAAGACAACTACAACAAAATAATACAGCTTACTCCGATTATAACTGCTTTCTCATGCTCTAAACGCCTTCTTTACAAGTCTCTATATTTATCTCTAAATGCATTAAATCTATCTGCTTTCCCATGCTCTGATATTTTCTCAATATTTGGAACATACTTGAAACCATGGATAAACAGCATTGCCACAACAATTGAAATTGATCATTGCAAACATCATTGAGTAGCGAAATTCCCGAAAACACCTCTTTGGAGAACCCTGGAAAATAATGATTGGCAAAAATACGCAAATTGATGTTGCTGTAGAGGCTATCATTGAACTATTACTTCATTTGTTCCGTACCGCTGCAACCAGTGCTGGCTCTTTATTAATCTGAATATGGTCAAATATATTATCCAGCGTAATCTACTGCATTATCAACCAGTGAACCTATTGCAAGCGCCAGTCCCATAAGTGAAATTAAGTTTAATGAACTCCTTGTGTTTCAAAAGGAAAGAAAGTAAATGCTGCTGATATTGAATGATATCCCATACTACAAGTCTGCTCTTAAATCTTTCTTTAGAAATACTAATATACAATTACTGTTATTACTAATGCCTGTAATCCATTATTCGTTACATTAGAAATCGCATCTTTTACTCATGCTGTTATCAACTATTATTTCATACTTTTGTACCTGATGGAAATAACGGTTTCATATATTTCTCAGTTCTTTTTGCAATATTTGCAATTTCAACTAGATTTCCATCCTTTACTTTTTGAATCTACAACTGAAACCATACATCTTGACCCATCATATTTAGGAATAAGAAGTTTTATCTTTTGGTTCCATATTCAACATTTGCAACATCGCTTAATCTTATTGTCTGATTATCATTATTTGAAATAATGATGTTTTGTATCTGATCCAGCTGTCTTTTAATTCACCATCAACCCTTAGAGATAAATTCTTTTGATCCATCTTTTACTGTTCCTCCCGCACAATTGATGGAGCCGCTAATTTTTTAGTATATATTCACTTGGAGATAAATTGTATGCCTGCAAATCTATATGGGATCCAGCCTTACTCTTTACCTGTCTTGTGAGCATTTCACCAAATACTGATATGTTTCCAACTCCTCTGTTTCTTTTCAGTCTTGGCTCCAGTGTTTCCTCTATAAATGAAGTGATTATCCGCCTGATCTGCTCCTCTTATCGCAATCATCATCGCTATGCATCCGAATTTCCACCAGCAGTATTTAATTTTGAAACTATTGGATCATTGGCATCAGATGGCAGATCCTGTTTTATTTTATCAATTTCAGATTGAATCTGTACTTGCTTTTATATCCGTATCTGTACCAGTTAAATTCTATCATTACACTTGAACTTTCCATAAGTTGAACTTGTAGAAATATTTTTAATACCGTCAACATTAAATGTCAGCATCCTCATCTGAAATCTGAGTCTTAACATCCTCAGAAGCTGCTCAGTCCACGTTGTATTAACAGCTACCAGCGGAAAAGTTAAAAAGTCGGTATCAATTCCTGCTTCATTGACCGCATAGCTACAACACCTGAAAAAGACCATGAATATCAGCTATCATTGTTGTAGAAACACTTTTCGTTGCAAAATCTGCTATTGTCATCTCCTTAATTTTCATTTTTGCTTCTGTTTTAAATTCTTTATGTCTGTTTTGAGTAAAACAGCTCAAACAAATCTAGAAACTATTAAACTTTTCAAAATCTGTCTGACTGATTATATAAAATATTAATTTCTGTCATCAATAGTAAAAATTTATTGCATACTTTTTCTAACTGCTTCAGTTAGATTGCACAACATTTTGTCCGTTCTACTATTAATTCTACCCACCTTATTAATCCATTTCCTGTAACTGCTGCATAATCCTGATTTTGATTTGTAATTTTCTATAGAATAGCGATAGCCTTACCATTTTGAACTATATAGACAACTTGTTCTACCCTCTTACAACAATGGCTTTTTAGGGATATTATTCCGTTTTCAGCACCAGTATCTCATACTTTCAGCTGTTCCATACATTCCACTTTTTAGCCTTCTATCATGGATTAGGAATTTTAATTTTTACAGTAAATTGTCTTGTTGCACTGCTTGCTGCGGCAGAGACTTCATAAACTGTTCCTACCAGTTCTTCCCCTTGTAGCTCGTCAACTTTTTACTTTTGCCTGTGTTCCCTACATGGATTTTATTTATTACTTCGGTGAAACTCCCACTTCCAGCTGTATTTCCGATTCATTTACCACAGTAAACAAAAGCGCTTCCAGCTGATGTTTGCTGATGAAGTTCCAAATTCATATTTGAAATTGTTCCTGTCGTATTTGTTTTTATTACAGATTTTCTATTTGTGTCATTTGCCGTATCCAGTCTCTGCACGTGCTGATGCTCAAAGCTGCTGTTTCTTTGAGGCATTTTAAATTTCGACTCTTGCAGCATCATAATTAGTTTTTGCCTTTAAATAATCTGTTTCAGTTACTAGCCTTGTTATCAAAGCATACTGTACTTTTCTCATAATTAATTCTGCTTCTTCCAATGCGGCTGGCTGAGCTGATGATATTGATGAGTGCTGTATTCACGTTTGAAGCTGCACTTCTACATTCTGATCTTGCTGCCTGATTGTCAATTGATACATATTACCTGACCAGCATCTTTACACACTATCCCCATTTTTTGCATTTATGACAACTATTTCTCCTGATGAATTTGTCTGTATCACGGGCTTCCTCGATACCCTTTCAAAGTTCCGCTCGCTGTATAGCCTAAAAGAAATTGAGTTTTGTCCAATAACTTGCACTTTTTACTGGTCTTGCATTGATCAACTGCTGCACTGTTTCTTCTTTCCGCAAGATATAGTTAAACATTGCAAGTATTGCCAATGCTACTACGATTTTTATTATATAATTTCATTGTTTATTTCCTCCTGTTTTTCATATTTTAAATCCGATTAATCAAGAAAAGCTCCGTATTGTGATACAAGATAGTAGTACTTTAAGTCTTTGAAGTCGCATAATTTACACGGCTTTGTCGTAATTTCGCCTCTGCATCAAGTAAATTATTCATTGTTATCAAGTTATAGTTATCTTTCCTTTTTCCAGTTCATACGTTTCTTCTGCACTTTCCACTGCAATTCTTCAATGCTTCCAGACTTTTTCAGCTGCCTGCAGACTGTATAATATGTTTTTCTCATATTCGCCCTTAACCTGCTCCAATGTCTGCTCTGATTTTACTTCTGCAATTTCTTCAGTTTTTGAGCATATCTTACATCTTCTTTTCTTTTGCCCCAGTCAAAAATATTCCCAAGTAAATGTCACTCCAGCAGCTGATGAAAAAGATCTTTTCGTTTCTAAAATACATCTTTTCAATTTATCTCTGTGATCTAATGCCCCGTAGTTTAACGTTCCGTTAATTGTTGGAAAGAAAAACTGGCTCTTTCAAGTTTTGTAGTTTTTTCTGCTTATATCAATTTGTTTTTGTGCAATTTTTATACTCAGTATTTTGTGTTGTCAATTTTTCCATATCCTTTGATAGTCAATCGTCTTGGTAAAATTATCTTCCACCCCAAACGGCACTATTTCAATACTGCTTGGTTGGCACTCAATTAATATTCCTAAAGATTCTTTTGCTATTTCAATATTTCCTTGCTGTTCTCACAATTTGTGCTTCCCATAGCCTTTTAGACTTCTTTCTGCTTCTCTTTGTATTCAGGCTGTGTAACCATTCTCAAGTTTATATTTTTCAGTCTGATTTTATAGTTTCTCATCTATGCTTTCCTTTGATTTTTGTAGTACCCCAAGCGTACTGACTGCCTCATATACATCAATGTATGCCTGAACAGTGCTCAATACTGTATCTTTCTTGGTTTTATCCAATTTCAGCTCAGTTAATTTTAAGCTGTCCTGCTTATTTCATTTCCTAATTTTAGTTTTTCCCGCCTGTGAAAAGTGGCTGTGACAGTGACAGATATTGCTGGTACAGCTTCCCTGTCTTTTTCGATATAATATCTTTAAAAGTAAGCATTTGCCAAAGCATTATAGCTTACTGTAAAAATTTTCTGTTTCCAAGTTCTGCTCACATCAATTTGCCCTCTATCCATTTCTAACATTCCTGATTTTTATGTCTTTGTTGTTTTTCACTGCCATTTCAGCTGCCTTCTTGAATTGTTATTTTTGTGCAAAATTAGGAATTGACATTAATAGAGCAATATTGTTACTGCTATTTTATTTCTGTTTTCCATTTTCTTCTTCCTTCCTGAACCTATTTTTAATGCATTATTTATAAATTTTTATTATTTCCTTCAATGATATTTTCGACTTTTATCTGTATTTTTGATATTAATCAAGCTCATCATCTTTCATCTTTTAAAACTTTTTCAAGACAAATTCATCGTATAAAAATTCCTCTATTGAAATTAATATAAATTCTGATACTAACATCTGCATTATACTTTATTGCCATTCTTTACTGTTAAATTTTTTCAACAATATTTATTTTTTTATAAAAATCAGTTGATTTTTTCTGTCAATTCTTCAAAAGTATCTTAATTTGGGATCAATTATATTCTTTTCAACACTATCTAATGCATATTATTCAAAAATTTTTAACAACATAATTCATTTAGCCTTTACGTAATCTTCTAAAACTTTTCTGGCTTCTGATTAGCATTTATTGTTTTCAAGATTTCTATTAATTTCTTTTTATTTTTCCCTAGAACTTTCGTATAAAGCAACTCATCTTTAGTCTCTCAACATGGCTAAAACTTCCTAGATACTCCCAGCTCCCTTGTTATATCTTCAACTTTTGTTTCCTCTATCCATTTCTTTGCAAACAGTTCCGCATGCTTTCATCTGTATCTTTCCTCCTTCGACTCCTTTGCACTCTCTCCAAGCATCTCACCACTCACTAACAAAATTGACTCGCAAGTCATTGTAATATAATATAATCTATTTTGTCAATCATTTTTATGCTTAAAATAACCTAAAATATTGATTTTAAATTATATATCTGTAGAGTGAGTATCTTGTTGTATTTATTGAAAATTACTTTTTATTTTTACTAACAGTTTTTCTAACTGTTCTCTTTCATGTCTAATACATTTAAGAAAACTTTCACTTATATACCGTTTGCACTTGTTGCGGTCTACAGTTTTCATTTCATCCGAAAGCTGTATATATGAAAATCTTTATCTTCTTCTGAAACTTCTTTTATTACATGTATCCGCTTTTGTAGATATTTGTTTTATTATTTTTGTTCCCGCAGGTGTTTTGACACTCAGACCTTTTTGAAAAACTCAGTCAAGTTTATTTTTGTGCTTCAAAATTATTCGCAACAATGAAATCCCTTTTAGATAACTCTACCTTTTCTTCCATACTTTCAAAAATTTCTACTGTATTTTCTGAAAATTTCTCTTATCTATATCTTCTACTAATTCAAATCAAATTTATCATCTCCCCAAATATATATACTAGTAAAATTTCCCATTTTCTGTTCAGCTGCTGCTTTCTGGTCTGAAATAACAAAATACCTGTAGCTCAGAACATACTTATTGAAAATGTCTCATTCCCATTTTTACCTCGAAATTAAATACTAAACAAATTATATTAACTATAATGGCAATAACGAAAATAACTTTTAATTCCACAGGAAATAAACGACAAACCCTTTTGTGTCAAACTACATTTTCTTGTATCTAAACCTCCACATATCCACATTATGTAATCTGCTTCTATAAACGCTATCAGTTCTGTATTTCAAACTATATTTGACTTTAAAAGAAACAGGGATAAAATTTCTATCCCTGTATTTCTCAATTTTAAATTTATTTTTCAAATCCAACACAAATTTTGTCAAATCTTCTGTAAACGCTTCTGGGTTAGCTTTTATCTTTTCTGAAAAATCAGCTAAATTTTCTTTTTTACTTTTGACTTGCTTTCAAATTTTCTTTTAATTTCCTTGTATTCGATATCTGTTTTCAGCTTTTGGATTCATATTCTTTGCAAAATTCTAAATCTTTCTGAACAACTTTGCATCTTTTTCGAAGGATTGTTTCAGGATTGTATTTATTCAAAAATTATCCAGTTCTGATATTCCTGATTCGGAAGTTAGTCAAAAATCAATGCATAATGGTTATTTACAGGTGTTTTGAAACATCTTCAAATATGTTATTATTTTCTGTCAACCTTTTTCACCTTGCTTTCGCTATCATAGCTCCTACTCGCTCCACCAAAAATAACTCCCCAATGGACCCTCCGATGATTCCAACAAAGCCTACCAGAAGCCTCCATTTAAAAATCCTATATTTCCATTTGCATTTACTTCAAAACCATCCTTGAAACTCAGCTTATCGTCTTCCTTTCTTACAACTGTAGCCTGGTAATTACATAATTTTCCCTGAATATTTTTGTCTTTATGTCAGCTAGAGCCTCAAATGCTGCTTAGCTGATTTTCAAATGTTGCTAATAAAACATTATTTTCCATGATAATCTCTCTCCTTTACTTTTTAAAATTAAATTGACTAATTATAATCCCGGGCAAAAGTAGTATTTTGTTACCACTTATACTTTTTAAAAACAAATTCAGACCCATTATTCCGCAATAACTCAGCCTGAGCCCTAATCCAGAAATTCCAAAAGATTTTTGGCGGAATGTTTGCCAAAAGCCAGTATTGAAAACCAACAAACAGTGATGAAATAATGATTTGACAGAATTAATTCCTCAAAAGTCTTTTGAAATTTATCCAAAACGATTATTTCATGCTTATGTTTTTAATTCATGAATCTAAAATCATCTTTAAAATCGTGTTGGTGGAAAGTAAGTCAGTTGTCAGAAAAAGTTCCAGCTTTTCTGTCCCTTTTTAAAGATATTCACTGGATTCATCCGCTCTCTTTTATTTTATCCATATATGGTATATAATTTCCGTTATGTTAGGCTTTGGATCCAAATGCTGACCAATTTCCTTCAATTTGACCAATTCCCTTTATTAGCAGGTAAATATCTTCAGAAAGCAGAATTTCGATTATCAGCTGAATACTTTCCTTCTTTTTCAAAAATCGTAACAATATCTATGCTTTTCCAATAATTTCATCCACCATTTCAATTAACCCGTAAAGTTCACGTTCAAACTTTCTTTCATCCGCAACTTCAAATTTTATCGCTAGTTTTCGTATAGTTTTCAATCATACATCTTTTTCAATGAATAAAATAAATTTATTAAAAGTTCTCAACTCATTCGGATAAAAGCCTTCCCCATTGCACCAAAATCAATAAATACACTTTGCCCATTTTCCTTTATAATATTGCCAGGATGGGGTCAGCATGAAAAATCCGTGTTTTAAAAACTGCACCAAATACAAATCAAGTCCAGTTCTTGCAATTTCTTCAGGTTTTTCGCTATTTCTACTATTTTTCCTTATCAGTAATTTTTAAAAGCCTTCTATCATTTCCATTAGAGAATATGGTTATTGGAAGATGTTTATATACGATTGGAACATGAATTCTCTCATCCCTTTTATAGGTGTTTGCAAAACGCTGCATATTACGAAGCTCGTTACTAAGTGAAAGCTCCTCATTCAACATTTTTTCAAAACTTTTCACAACATCTCCAATATTCATCATTTCTTCATAATAATTTTTCCAAAGTTTTTGCAAAGACTTTTTCATATTTCCAAATCTGCTTTCAACTACAGGCTTTTATATTTTCTCTTGAATCTTTACAACAACTTTTTCCCTCATTTTCATTTTCCTCTAAACACCTGCCCCTATTGAAGCTGATGCCATCGGTTTCTTCCTCTATTTCAGAAAAATAATCGTCTACTTCACCTGCCCAAGTTCGAGATTCATCTTTCCCGCCCATCTACTTCAACTCTCCACATTGTCTTGCAGGTAATTTCTGAAGCTGCACAATCAGATCCTCAGGCAAAATATCCTTCCGATTGCTTAGCATCTGCGAAGTATCACACGTACAATCTTTAGCTCCTCAATAATCGCCATTCTTATTCTCTCGCAAAAGTACAGGCATTTATTTCATCAATCTTGTCGCCGTATTTCCTTTGTATTTCCATGGCAGATACTCTTCCAAGTCACCTCCTTTTGAACATAGCGTCTATCAAACCCATATTGAGCAATCACTGAAGAGCTCACAAGTCTGTCTTCTGCATAAAATCTCACCATTCTAGTTCATTTCTTTCCTATTGAAAATACTTAGTAACATCAAAAATACACTAACTAACATCAATACAAGCAAAAATATCATTCCAATCATATGTATTTTTCCTCTATTTTTATTTACTTTTTATTCCGAAAAATTCAGGAATAACAATATCAGTCTTCCACCATCAAGTGCTGGAATAGGTAGCAAGTCTCATAATTCCAATATTTATGTGAAATGAGAATACAACATCTCCAAGCAATGCAAAAATCCGTCCTTGTCCGTAAGCCTCGCTCAACAATCTTTGGCAGTCCAACAGGTCCTGTCATTTTCCTTTCATTGCCACTTTTTCCAGTTACTAAGCATTCTCCCACCATCAAGTGTCAGTTTTAAAAATAGTCCCGAAATAATACAAAACTCATTTTTATTCTTTCTCTAATTGTTGATCTTTTTGGCGATAAAACCTGTATTCCAAGTAAATGTGTCCTTCGCTTCCTTTATTATACGTCAATTTTTCACATTTTCTGTAATTTCCTTATCATTTCTCAAAATTTTTCAGAGCTTACATCTTCATCTTTATAATTTTTGACTAATTTCTCAAAACTTTTTCCGATCATTTCCACCCAGTTTGGATATCATTTTACCATTAACTGCCAAAGATTCTATCGTTTACCCTCAATCTTCCTTTTGCTTTTGAACTCTGCCTGACTCTCCAACTAAGCTGGCGCTGTATATTTTAGGGTAGGGCATCACTCCTGTTACTGAAAGCATAATAAACAATACCGCCAAGGCAGAAATAAAGTTCATCATAACTCCTGCAATCAGTCACAACAAAATCGGCTAAACGTGACGACTTGGCAAAAATCCATTTTCTGAATATTTTCCTGTCTCTTTTCAATTCCTTTTCCACATTCTCGTCCAGCCTTTTCGACACTTCATCGACAAATTCTTCGCTTCAGTCATCAGATTTTCACTTAACCCTGTTTTCATTTTCTCAGTTCCTCAATAATCTCATCCAGTCCTTTTAAACGCTTTCTAAATCAAAATTTTCAGGTGTGCATTCCCTTCAATATTACACAAATCCTCCAAGAGGAAGAATTCTAATCTGAATAAACTGTCTCCTTTCCTCACTGAAAAAATCTTTTAGGTCCCCATCCCAATTGCAAACTCAGAAACAGGTATTCCCAAAATATTTAGCTGTTGCAAAATGCCCCAATTCATGCAAAAAATACTATTACCCCTAAAATTACTATTGTAAAAATTATTCCATTTATCTATTCTCCTATTTTCTTTTATTTTCATTTTATATTATTTTCATATTTAAAGATCATCAAACATCTGAGAAACTAAAACTATAAATGATTATGTTATTATAATTGTGTAACTATTGTAAATATCCTTAATTAACTTAATCATAGGATGAATACTTACAATAAATTTCATGCAGCTATCAAATTATGTTAAAATTTTATTTTATGTTTTTAATGACTTAGTATCAAATATTAAAAAGCACTGCTTTAAATGTATAAAACTTAAAACAATATTAATTAATATTTGTATTATAATAAGTTACTGTCTCTTGATTCTTCTCCTAATGAAGCATCAATATCTTCATAGTCGATTCCAACTGGAATAGAAGTCAAAACTTTATCAGTAACCTTTGAAAGGTGTGCATTCATTGCATAAGCAACTCCACTTACAAAATCTATTACTCTTTGTCCCACTTCATATTCTAAAAATTCCAAACTGAATGTTACTAACTTTATTTTTCTTTATTGCATCAGCAATTAATCTCGAATCTTCAAAAACTTTTTGGTCTGATAATCGAAACATAGCTCACTTTTGACGACGCCATTTTTGTAATTTCCTCCTTTTTCCTACCCGAAAAAGACTCTAATGCCTTTTTCTCTTCTGGTTGTTTTTCTTGTTCAACTCGATTTACTGCTGGTTTTGCTGAACTTTTGCCTGTTGAGTTTGTACTGCTGGCTGTTCTATCTGCCACTTCTTTTCTTTCATCATTTGACAATTCTTCAGATATCATCATCATCATCTTCATTATCATCGCCAAAAATTCCATTATTTTTCTTTTTAAGTCCCAAAGTATAACCTCCTATTCAAATAATCTTACTTCCTATTCTAATTATAGTAGCCCCATTTTTCAAGGCTTCTACATAATCATTCGACATTCCCATAGAAATTCAGTAACATAATCATATCTGCTTTTTGGTATTCTTCCTTTAGTTTCTCATATTTGAAAATAATCATTTATTTCTAGACTCACTTGCCTCAAATGGAGCCATGGTCATAAAACCCTATTATTTTTACATTACTCATAGAAAAATACTTTTTCGCTATCTTTTTAAAATCTTCAATGTAAACTCCTGTTTTGGACTCTTCCCTTTTGAAACATTAATTTGAATCAATCCATTTATAATTCTGTCATTTTCAATAGCTTTTTATTTATTTCATCTAAAAGTTCATAAGAATCAATCGAATGTATTAAATTCACACTATTAATTATATACTTTATTTTATTTTTGCAACCTTCCAATAAAATCCCATTTGATATTTTTATATTTTTCATCTGAAAATTCATTTAGCTTTGTCCCGATAAAGTTGAGCCCTATTTTTCACCAAAGATAATCATACCCCATCTCAATCAGAGCCTTGTGTTCTTCTACATCAAAAATACTTACTTACAAATAAAATTTTTAACTTTTTTCAGGTATGGAGAATATTTTTATATCTTCAAAATTTTTATCTATAGTTCTGTTGAATTTTTTATACTATCGAGTTTCATTTTTGCTTCCTTATTTTTTGACTTGCTTTTTGTAACTATTAATTCCTACTTTATTTTCTATAGTACAAATATGATATTTTTCACAGTTACACTATTATAACCTCAAATAAATCTCAACAAATACATCATTTGCAAGCAACATTCCTCTTTTGTTAATCTAAGCCTTATTTCATAAGTCTTTTCTTCCATTTTTCATCAAAAGATTCATTATTTTTTGACTTTATTTTTTATTTCTTTTCTTTTGTATCAATAAATTTTTCAATTTTCTGTTCTCAGAAAAATCCACTTTTTCACAACAAATTTTTCCAATAATCCATTTTTATAAGTTTTTCAACTCTCTTATCCTCAAAATACCCAATTCCCTCCTGAATCAGCCTTAACCCCAGCATTCTGCTTCCAACTTTTCACTTTCAATTTTATCCACAATTTCAATCGTATTTTCATCAATCGGCAATTTTCTATTATCTATAAATTTATAATATTTATTAAATGTTCTTTGAACATTGCTATGGCTGATTTTCACTATAATAAGCTAGCGCACTCATCCCAGCACCAATAAACTTTCTTATTTCTCCAATATTTCAAATTGTGTCTTCCACTATTTTTGTCTTTCCTTAATCATCTCAAAGTTTCTATATTTTGAAATATTTCATTTTTCAATGTTTCTTCATTGTTTTTAATTTCTGAAAAAAATTTTTGAAAAATCTATTCTCTTTTCTAAATTACAATTTTATTAATATTTTCTATTTTCCTCAAAATTCTCGTCAATTCGTGCAAAATTTGATATTTCGTAATGGCAGTACCCATTTTTCATTAAAAACTCAATAATCATCTCATACATCTGAGCTCTACATCACCGATCTATTTCTGACAGAATCCAGGCTGGCGACGACGCCTTTGGGTGCGGGTGCCTGAGTGGTTTCTTCGCTGTTGGCTCGGTCTCTGCGCCGGGTCCTCAGTTTCAGGGCAGTGGCGGCCGGGGCCGGGGTGCCGTTAGCGGTAGAAGAAACGGTGTTAGTGTCAGTTTGTCGTCCTTCAGGGACTTTCCACAGGGCTTTTGGCGTCTTTTCACGCAAAACCACGCGGCTGGGGTCATCGTCAGCCTCATTAGGGCGGTGATGAACCTCAATGCCAGTAAAACCAATAGTACGCACCCATAGCTAAACCAGCCAGAGTGTTTAGCTGCCCCACATGCGGGGAAGTGGTTATGTGCCCAGCGCGGCCTTAGCGAAGGCGTACAGGTCAGGGGCGCCAGTGAGCAGGTTCTACGCATAGCGGTACGCATCATGGCGCCCATCAGGTTCTGCTGGCGCTCAATACGGTGCAGGTCAGAGCCGTCAGAGACGCCGTGACGCACACGCGCATACATAACCGCCGCCGAACCATCAAGGTGGTGGCAACCCCTTTATCGCTTGAGTTGCGTGTATTCGGGGTCATCAATGTCTTCACTGACATACACGCCGACGCCGTCAGAGCATCCACCATGTTTTTTAAGGCCAGCAAAGTCCACCACCATGTAGTCATCAATGTGGATGTCGGTTAGCTTCTCCACGGTGGAAATAGCGCAGGCCGCCCCCGCAGCCAAGGCGCGGGCACTTAAATCTCCACTCCCGGCGCCGTTAGCAAAGGCCGTGTTGAACTGTGCATACATCGAGTCGGTGATAGTGCCATCAGCGCTCTTACATTCAGGAATATCCACCATAGTGTCACGGGGGATAGAAACCACCCTGAATACGTTTACGGTCGGCACCAATGTGCATGATCATGGTGGTGTCAGAGCGAGCCGAAGACCTCAGTGGCCGCGCCGCCGTCGATGTTGTTGGCGCCCTGACGCGAGTCAGTACCCATTACCAAAATGTTTACCGCACGTCCGTCGTAGTCAGTGACAGGGCGATTGGAGCGATTACCAATGAGGAACTGATTAGGGTCGATCTGGTTAACCGAAGACTGCAGGTCATGCCAGGCCATAGCGCCAAAGGAAGTGACAAACAATACCGCCGCTAGAGCACTGTAAAAACGGCGCACCGGTGGTTTACCAGTTCCTTTGCACTATGGCGCGGGGGGAGCTTAGACGCAGTCATGAGGTCAAGTTTAGGTAACGTTGAGGATGTTTTCAGTCAGATAGGTTATAAAACTACTAAGTGTGGTCTAGTTACCGCCAGAATAATCGAGCCTAAGAGTAGAAGAACGTGCCTGAAAAACCTTGATAAATCTCAGCGCTGAGCGCGGCTCAGAAGTTAGCGCAGAAGAGCTACTAAGCCCGAGCCAAGCTACGCCGGACGTGTCTGAGCAAACCATTAGGGTTAATCACGGTTACCTACAACCCCGGTAGTGAACTGAACGTTTCTGGTTTCTATTGCGCCGGCAACCAGCGCAAAGGTGAACGTACATTGCCGACAACGGCGCCCAGCACGAGCTAGTAGATGAATTAGCCGCCAAATACAACGCCACCGTAGTGCGCGACCCCAACACTGACCGTGGCTACGGCCCTGGCAACTTGGGTTACGGTGGGGAGTGAACTTTGCTGCCAAGGATCTAAGTGAAGACTGGATTGTGGTGGCCAACCCTGACCTAGTGTTCCGCCCCGGTGCCCTAGATGTGCTGGTGGCCGCTGGCCTGGCCAATAAGCGCGCCGAGTTCGCTAGGGCCCGCGCCTGCTTAACACCGACGGCACGGTCTCACTCCCTCTGGCCGCGCCCTACCTACCCTGGGACGCGGCGCTGGCCACGCCTTCCCTAGGGCGCATTTGGCCTTCAAACCCGCTAACCAAGGCCTACCACGGCACCAATGAAGACACCATCCACCCGGTAGGTTGGCTCGGGGCCTGCCTGCTACTGCCGCGTAAAGTGTGGCAGGAGCTGGGCGGCTTTTGATGACGCCTACTTCATGTTCTTTGAGGATGTGGGACCTAGGTGCCCGCGTGGGTAAGGCGGGCTATGAAAACCTGCAGGTGCCCGGGGCGGTAGTGGTGCACGAGCAAGGCGCCAGCTGGAAGGCCCGTCCCGAGAACATGATCCGCGCCCACCACGCCTCAGCGCGCCTATACATGTCGCGTATCTACCCGCACCTGTGGCAGGCCCCGCTGCGTGGCGCCATTAACGCCGGCTTGAGCCTGCGCGAAGAAATGGAAGTGCGTCGCCCCGATCAGCGCACCAAGCACGCCTAAACGCTGGCGTAAGCACACTTAAGCCCCCCGAGCTTGGTGAACTGCTCCCCTTTAGTTGGACTGAGAAATCAGACACCGACTAATGGGGAGCAGTTCATAAAGCCGGGGGCAAAAACTTACTTGGCGGCGTCGTCGGCCTTATCTGCCGGGGGAACCGGACCCAAAGCACTGGGGTCGGGGGCCTGAGCCAAAGCAAAAGCGCGGGCCAACTTAGTCAGGCGCCGCTCCTGGATAGAGGCGCGGCGGAAGCTGGAAAGCAAAGACGCCAAGAAGGCCAGCACCAGCGCATAAAGCAGCAAGTCAGTACCACGGCCAACGCCCACAAAGTGAGCCAGATAGGTGGTCAGGGACGGCACCGCAATCGTGACCAGGGCGAAAACCACAAAGGCCAGCGTGACAATACGGCGCCCAGCCATATGCTTAGCTCCGCCAGAGTTGCAGCAGCATCACGCCCATAAGCACCACGCCCAGGGCTAGCAGGCTCTTAATTAAAAACTGAGAATCCATTTAGCTAGCTCCTTAGCTGAACATCAAATCGACGAGGATATTAACGCTGTTCCACAGGGACTGGCCCTTAGAACGCGAATAATCGGTGTACTCAATGTGTACCGGCTGCTCAGCCCAAGGCAGGCCACTGGCGCCAAGCTGGCGAATACTTTCGCCAGCGTGAGCCATCCGGTTTCTGGTGCAGATCCAGCTGGCGGCGTCACGGCGCAGCAGGCGCAGGCCGTTGTGGGCGTCAGTGAGCTTCATACCTGAAGTCTTAGAACCAACCCAAGCGGCGGTACGCAGCACAATGCGCTTAAGCGTGCCAGTATCGGCGGTGCCCTCAAGCGAAACGCGATCCCAACACAATCGCCAGATCCTCATCATGGGCGCGGGCGCACCATGGCCATAACATCATCAGTGGAGTGCTGGCCGTCAGAGTCAGCAGTAGCTATATAGCGAGCATTAGCGAGTTAACACACAGGGTGATGCCGGTTTGTAGGGCAGCACCCCTGCCTAGGGTTAAGCGGGTGGAGACCACAATCGCCCCCGCAGAGCGGGCTTGCGCAGCTGGAATCGTCGCGTGAACCGTCGTCAACGC